>Ga0114952_1000016_pt1 | contig 252109 bp, 235 predicted proteins | sample SidtaG_2_FD_87303 | JGI IMG/M metagenome (GOLD analysis project Ga0114952, IMG submission 87303) | Marine algal microbial communities from Sidmouth, United Kingdom - Sidmouth_Asex2 metaG | ecosystem: Host-associated > Algae > Red algae > Unclassified | place: Sidmouth, United Kingdom...
ACCAGGCCTACATCACCAACCCCCACCGCTTCCGCAAACGACCCACCGCACCCAAAATCCCCGACATCACCTGGATCAACGAACCCGACGAAAACTTGTCTCACACCTCTTGACAGGCTCCGGTCCCCGGAAACTCTGTGACACCTCATCTCTATGGTGGAAAACATGACCTCGATCGCCGAACCGCTGCCCGACGTGGCCGGCGAGATCGAATGGACGATGGCGCAATCCGACGAGCCACCGCCGATGGCCGGGGTCGTCGCCACACTGCTCGAGCAGGCCGATCGCGCACTGGCCGAGCTGGCCGAACTGGGCCTCGGCGAGCTCAACGCCGAGTCGACCGAACTGCTCGCCGTCGGCGCCGAACGGCTGCGACGCACCGCTGAGGCCACCGCGGTGGCTGTTGCGGGCCACATCGATCAGACGCAACCGTTTCGGGCCGCCGGGTTCTTCAACACGGCGGCCTACCTCAAGCACCGGGTCCAGCTCTCGGGGCCCGAGGCATATCAGCGCGTGCAGATGGCCCGCCAAAGCACTGTCTTGGATCGCTGGGTCGCCGGGCTCGAAGCCGGGCTGATCGGCACTGCCCAGTTCCGGCTCATGGCGCGCATCGCTGCCAACACTCGTCTCGCGCCTGCAGACCTCACCATGGGCTCGGAGGAGTTGTGGTGCGACGCGCTCGACTGCAGCTACGGCGAGTTCGAACGGCGGGCGCTCACCTGGGAGGCGCTCGCGGACCCGGTCGGTGCACTGGCCAAGGACGAGCGGGCAACAACACTCCGATCGGCATCGCTCTCTCCGCTCGCGTGCGGCGGGTGGGCGCTCCAAGGCCGCCTGGACGACATCGGCGGTGCCGAGTTCAACGAGATCTTCGCTCACTTCACCGACGTGGAATGGCGCAACGACTGGCGCGAGGCCGTCGACCGGCTGGGCGAATCGGGGAGCACGGGCACCGGAATCACGGCGCAGGATCTTCGACGCTCCCAGGCTCAACGGCGCTGCGATGCGTTGGTCGCAATGGCGCGCGCCGCAGCGGCAAACGGCTCTGGCGCTGCTGCTGAACCCACAGTGAATTTCTTGATCGATCACGACACAGCCCAGTCCGTCGCGCTCGGCGAGCCGGTCGATCCCGATCGATACCGCGATGTCGTCTCGCGAACGTCAACAGGCGTGCCAGTCCATCCCCGCCGTATCGTCAACTGCGCGATGTGGGCCCACGTCCGGCGGGTCGTCTTCGATGCCGAGAGTGCCGTGATCGACCTGGGCCGCCGATCGCGGCTGTTCACCGGTCCATCGCGCGAAGCGGTGATGCTGCTCGAAGAAGAATGCGCGTGGGTCGGATGCGACCGACCCACCGCCTGGTGCGATGCCGACCATTCACTCAGCTGGCGGGCTCACGGCTGCACCGTGCCGCGCAACGGCGGGCCGCTGTGCCGCACGCACAACATCGTCAAGGAGCAGGGCTATCGGGTCCAACGCTCCCCCGACGGAAGATGGCACACGTTCTCGCCGGCAGGTGACGAGATCCTGTGAGTCTCCCGCTTGTTACGTCCGGGTGACGATCGTCAGAACTCGCCGATGCCCCAGAAGGCGCGCAGCACGAGGAAGATGCCGATAGCGAACACGGCCACCGCAGCGAGCGGCACGATGGCGATGCGCGCCTTGCGGATCAGGTCGTTGCCTTCCATTGCTCCGAAGACGCGATCGCGCAAGACGACCATGCCGAGGCCAACGCTGACCAGCGCGATCGCCATTCCCAGACCGAAGGCGAAGATCAGCACACCACCGAAGGCGATGCGATTGAGCTGAATCGCACCGAGCAGCACGATGATCGCCGCGGTCGAGGGGACGAGACCGCCGGTCAGGCCCAACAACGCCAGCGTCTTCCAGCTCACCTTGCCACTCAGATCCATGGTGTCGAGGTCGTACTTGTGCGTGTGCGGAAAGATCCCGTGGCGGTGCCAGTCGGCGCCGCGTGCATGTGAGTGCCCGTGATCGTGGTCATCGTGGGAGTGATCGTGATCATCGTGGGAGTGACCGTGATCATCGTGGGAGTGCCCGTGATCATCGTGGGAGTGGTCGTGATCGTGGTCGTGGTCGTGGTCATCGTGGGAGTGACCGTGATCATCGTGGGAGTGCCCGTGATCGCCGTGGGAGTGGTCGGGATCATCGTGGGAATCGCCGTGATCGTGACTGTGCTCATCGTGATCAGGAGCGGCGTGGCCGCGTCGGTGCTGGTATTCGTTCCAGGCCGTCCAGACCAGCCAGACGCCGATACCGAGCACGATCACCGCCGACAGTCCCTGCAGCCACGGATACACGTTCTCGGGCGCGAACGCCGCTCCGGCCGCGTAGGTGATGATGCCCAGGATCAACACACCGAGCGTGTGCGACATCGCGACGGCGATTGCGAGCACGAGAGCCTGCTTCTTGGTTCCCTTGGTCCCGACGAGGTAGGCGCCGATCACCGTCTTGCCGTGCCCGGGCGCCAGCGAGTGCAGCGCTCCCAGGAAGGCGGCGATTCCGAGTGCAACAATCATCGCTCCGCCCGACTCGGCCTCGGAGATCAGGCGCGTGAAGGGGTCGCTGGCGCCGCCGCCGTCGTCTTCGTCGGGCACGGAGTCGTCGAGTTCTGCCGACCCGACGTCGTCGGAGGCGACGAAATCGAACGTTGCGTTCCTGGTCCGCGGATTGTCGTCAGCGTCGGGGAAATCGGTGAGCCGCGTCGTGATCGACTCGCTGCTCACGTCACCGGTCACTGCGACCCGATCCCCGACCACGACGATCTCGCGCCAGCCGACTCGCTCGGAAAAGTTGGCGTCGTCGATCTCCAGTGTCTGCACGGTGCTCGTCGATGCGAGCGCAACCGTGGCCGCGCATTCGATGCGCAACGTGGTGAGGCCTCCGTCGCCCTCGCTGCGCACAGCGGTCGCTCCACCCGCGGTCACTGCGACCGACGATCCGTCGAGGGTGAAGGTGACGTCATCGAGCCGATCGCTGCACCACGTCGCCGGATCGGCCTCGATGCTGTCGCCATCGGCCTGGGTCGGCGTCTCGGCGAGGTCGAAGACGTAGTCGACGGTGAGCTGCTCGGGTGAGACGAGCACGGCCAGGTACCGATCGATCGCGAACGGGCCGAACTCGTGAGCCGACGCTGAGCCGGGAAGGCCGAGCGCCACGAACAAGGTGACGAGCACCGTGGCGAACAGACCACGGCGCAGCGGAGAAGAATCGACTGTCATTGGACCTCGACGGATTCGGACGAGTCGCTGCGCGACTCGTCATGGTTGGATGACAGCTCGGGCGACCGATTCGATTCGCTCGCCAGAACAGCGACCGCGACGGCGGCTGTGACGACTCCGATGATGATCGGCGAGGTGAGCACGTCGGCCACGCGCAGCTCGGCTGAGCGCAGACGGAAACGCGCTCCGGATGTCGACTCGATCAGCCAGACGATGCCGGCGACGGAGATGATGCCCACCATGGCCATGCCGGCCGCTGAGGCTGCACGGCTGAAACGGATGAGGAGCAACAACGGTGCGACGAGCACCGCCACGACACCGACCATGACCCCTGCTCCGACACCGAAGGCCAGCATCGATCTGATGGGTGCTGCGCGATCGAGGAGTTGGTCGACGAACACCGATCCGAGTGCGACGCCCGAGAGCGTTCCTGCCGCGAACGCAGCAGTGCGCGCACCAGAACCCGTCATCCACCACGTGGCAGCTGCGACGAGCACGCCGAGCGCTCCGAACACCATGGCGGAGCGCGAGCCGACATCGACGCCGACAAGACCGAGACCCCACAGCGACACGTTGAGGCCCACGGCCATCAGGGCAATGCTGGTCGCAGCCTCCCGCAGGACCGACACCCACGAGGTCGCCCGGCGCGCCGAACCTGACAGGAAGGCACCGGCGAACACGGCGATGACGGCGGCAAGGATGATTGCTGACTTGTCGATCGCGACCATGCCTCGACGGCCCACCTCGCGCATCGACTCGGTCACGGGCGCCGTGTCCAGCTCGATCACCTGGGTCTCGTTGCCGACCGAGAAGCCGAGCAGGTGCTGCCCTTCATTGCGGAACGTCGCGGTACGCCAGTCATCTTCGATGAGGAACAGTGCATCGCGCTCGGGCTTGGCTTCGATCACTCCGTCGTAGGTGACCGTCCAACGGCGCGGGATGTCGTCGAACTCCTCGACCACGTCGAACGGCACGAGAACGTAGCCGGTACCCGCAGCGAGGTAGTCGACCGTCCCCTCGAAGTCGAGCTCCCAGAGTCCGTCGTCGTCACGCATCTCGAGGTGTTCGCGGGTGTAGTCGACAATAGCCGTCCGGTTTGCTTCCGACAGGCCGTCGATCGTGGCCTGCGCATCGGGTAGGTCGATGTCGAGGACTTCGGCGAGGTCGTCGATCGGATATTCGACCCGGCCTTCGAGACCATCGTCGAAGATCGAGACGTAGATGTAGCTCTGGATACCGGAATGAGCAGCCGCCGGCGCAGGCGCAAGCAGGAGCACGAACAGTGCAACCAGACTGAGACGAGCGAGACGAGCGAGTTTCACGGCGCGACGACCGTACGGTCGTTGCGACCCGTACCCAACAGTGGAATGAATTTTCGTCCCGGTGGCGACGAGCGACTGGTCATGGAGACAAGAGCCGATCGAGCGCGTCTCGCACCGGGGCTTCCTCGACACCGGAGACCACTTCGACCCCTGCAGGCCCGTCGAGCACGAAGGTCAGGCCCGATCCGAGTGCCTTTTTGTCGCGGTACATCAGCGTCACCAGGTCGTCGACGGCGAGGCCGGGCGGCGGACTGGTCATCAGGTCGTACTCGCCTGCGACGACGGCCCGATGGGCCTGCACCCGATCCGCATCGATCCGACCGAGTTCGGCACCGAGCTCGGCGGCGTAGACGAGGCCGACGGCCACCGCTTCGCCGTGCGCGAGTTCATGCTCGGTGGCGATCTCAAGGGCATGAGCCAGGGTGTGGCCGTAGTTCAGCAGCGCCCGCCGACCACCCTCGCGTTCATCGGATGCCACGACGTCGGCCTTGATCTCGATGCAGCGGGCAATACGTGCTTCCAGATCCATGGCGAGGAGGTCGTCGCCGGTCAGGAAGTGGTACTTGGCCATCTCGCCCAGTCCGCAGCGCAGTTCGCTCGGCGGCAGCGTGTCGAGGAAGTCGAGGTCACAGAGCACACCCGACGGTTGCCAGAACGCTCCGACGAGGTTCTTCCCCTCCGGCAGGTTGACGCCCGTCTTTCCGCCGATCGCTGCGTCGACCATGCCGAGCAACGTCGTCGACACGTGTACCACGGGTATACCCCGGTGCCATGCGGCTGCTGCGAATCCGGCAACGTCGGTGACCATGCCACCGCCGACTCCAATCACGACGTCGTTGCGTGTCAAGCCCATCATCGCGAAACCGCTCATCAGCGTCTCGATGGTTGCGAGCGACTTGGCTCCTTCGCCCTGACCGATGACGAACGTCCGAACGTCGAGTCCAGGAAGTTCGATGTGCGCCGGGATGCCGTCCTGCGTGATGACCGCAGCTCGGGTCGCCGTGACCGGCAGCAAGGACGCGAGTTCCCCTGCGACCCCGCGGCCGACGACGACGTCATAGCTGCGATCACCGAGCGGAACGGTCAACCTGCGCATCGGAGCACCGCCTGAGCCACATCGCGAACCGTCCGATGATCAACCGACACGATCGCGTCGGCGACCTCGGTGTACAGAGCCTCGCGATCGCGGTGCATGGCACGCAGCGTGCCTTCCGGGTCATCGTCGAGCAGCGGTCGGTGCATCCCGTTTCGAACCCGATCGACCAGAAGGTCGACGTCAGCAAGCAGCCACACGACGTGGACGTCACTGGACGCGAGCGCGATCCGATTCGCGTCGGACAACACGACGCCGCCCGCCGCAGCGATGACCGACGGCTCCTCGGCGTTGATGGCATCGACGAGCGTGTCGGTTTCGAGCAGCCTGAAAGCCGCTTCGCCATCGGTCGCCCAGATGTCGCGGACCGTTCGGCCGGTCCGCGCTTCGACCATCTCGTCGGAGTCGAGGAGCGGTCGGTCGAGCTTGCGCGCCAGCACTCGGCCGACGGAGGACTTTCCGGCACCCATCATCCCGACGAGCACGAGGTGCTTGACCGGTGCATTCATGAGAGTTGGGCGGTGAACGCCTCGGCATTGCGGACGAACTCACTCATCGAGTCGCCACCGAACTTGCGCTGCGCCTCGGTGGCCAACACCAATGACACCATCGTCTCGGCGACCACGCCCATTGCGGGCACGGCGGTGACATCGGTTCGCTCCTTGAACGACACGCCGGACTCCTTGGTCGCAGTGTCGACGGTTTCGAGCGTCGGTTTGTTGAGCGTGGCCAACGGTTTCATCGCTGCGCGGATCACGACGACTTCGCCGGTGGTCATGCCGCCCTCGGTGCCGCCGGCGAGCGTGCTCGACCGCCGGTACTGCTTGGCATCGGGATCCCAGCTGATCGGGTCGTGTGCCGCGCTCCCCCGCCTTCCGGCCACGTCGAACCCGTCGCCGATCTCGACACCCTTGACCGCTTGGATGCTCATCACTGCTTGGGCCATGGCAGCATCGATCTTGCGGTCCCAGTGGACGTGGCTGCCGAGGCCGACGGGCACGCCAAAGGCGAGCACTTCGACGACGCCTCCGAGCGAGTCGCCCTCTTTGGCAGCGGCTTTGATCTCGGTGATCATCGCAGCGGAGGCCTCGTCGTCGAAGCAGCGCACCTGATTCTCATCGACCCGGTCCAGTTCTGACGGCGTCGGCCGCGCCGCATCTGGCTGCACCCGCGCAGCACCCATCTGGATCACGTGTGAGATCACTTCGACGTCGATCGATCGCAGCAGCTTCTTGGCGACAGCACCTGCCGCGACCCGCGCAGCGGTTTCTCGTGCGCTCGCTCGTTCGAGCACATCGCGCGCATCGGTGAACCCGTACTTCTGCATACCGGCGAGATCGGCGTGGCCGGGTCGGACCTGCGTCAGCGGGTCCTTGGTCGCCCCCGGCGCCGGGCTCATCTCCTCGTGCCACTTGTCGCTGCGGAACCACTCGCTGTTCTTGATCTCGATGGCCACTGGCGAACCGAGCGTCCTGCCGTGTCGGACACCGCCGATCAGTGTCAGCTCATCGGCTTCGAAGCGTTGGCGCGGCCCGCGGCCGTATCCCAAGCGCCGGCGGCCCATCTCGGCCTGAATCTCCTCGACGGTGATCTCGAGGCCGGCCGGAAGGCCTTCCATGATGACCACGAGGCCTTGGCCGTGGCTTTCACCCGCGGTGAGAAAACGAAGCATCGGGTCAGGCTATCTGGCCGTATTTTGCCTGGCAGCGAGTTCGGCCACGGCAGCCGCACGCATCGCAGAGGTGTCTGGCCGGTGACCAATCCATGCGTGCTGTTGCAGCGCAGCCTGATGGACGAGCATGCCGAGACCGTCGACCGTTCGGGCGCCGACCGCCGTTGCGGCGCTCATCCACGCGGTCTCCAACGGGTGGTACACCAGGTCGGCGACCACCTGCCCGGCTCGGAGGAGCGCGGGGTCGCACGGCAGGTCGTCCGGGCCGCTGGATGCCACCTCGACGCCCATTCCGACGCTCGTCGCATTGACGACGATGTCCGCGCGGCTGATGTCGCTCTCGATACCCACCGAGGCTGTTCGGGCCAGGGTGGCGGCCTGCTCGGCGCGATCGGGAGTGCGGTTGAGCACGCTGATCGAGCGCACACCTACCCTGCTGAGTGCGTCGATCACCGAGCGCGCAGCGCCGCCTGCGCCGATCACGGCGACACGAGCGTCGCCGACGTCGACTCCGGCATCGACGAGCGATGCGACGAAACCCGCCCCATCCGTGCTCGAACCGACGAGATCGTCGCCATCCCAGCTCACGGTGTTGACCGAGTCGAGAGCGCGTGCCGCCGGGTCGAGCCGGTCGACCAGGCGGGCGACGTCGGACTTGTGCGGCATCGTCACCGACAACCCCGCAAGGCGCAGCACGCGCATCGACCTCAGCGCCGCCTCGGCCTGCCCCGGAGCGATCTCGAACGCGGTGTAGGTCCACGCGACGCCAGCAGCGTCGAAGGCCGCCTGATGGATGACCGGCGACAGGCTGTGAACGACCGGAGAGCCGATCACCGCAGCGATGCGCGGCGTAGATCGCACGACGGTCATCCGCCGAATTCGATGCCGGAGTACCGCGAAACGTTGGCCTCGTGCTGCTCGAAGGTCGCCGCGAATGCATGGCTGCCGTCTTCGTCGGCCAGGACGTAGAAGAAGTAGAAGCACTCCGACGGGTTGGGGAGGTCGACGCAGATGGGGTCACCGGGAGCGGGGTTCGGCGCCGGATTGAGCGCAGCACGGATCGAGGCCCGACCCGGGTTGGCGATCGGTGTCACCGGAAGACCGGGACGCAGGTAGGTGTTCCACGGCGTGTCGATCTGGCGGAGCTGGGAGAAGTCGAGGTTCGTGTCCAGACCCGCCTGGTCCCGCCCGTAGAAGACCGAGGCATCGATCTGCAGTAGGAACGGGTTGTCCGGATTGTCACGTGACACTGCGAGACGATTCAAGATGACACGGGAGATCTTCGCCCGGTCCTCGGCGACTGCGGCTTCACGTTCGATGAGCGATGCCACGATCAGCACCTCGTACGGCGTGTAACCGAGGCGTTCGGCCTGCGCCTCGAGGTCCTCCTGTTGACCGACGCGCTCCATCAGGCTGATCATGCGATCGATCAGCTGCGCCTCGGACTCCGCGTTCGAGACCGAATACGTGTCGGGGAACAGCAGGCCTTCGAGCGTGCCGGTTCCCGGCGGAAGCCACCGTGCGACGACGCTCTGGGAATTCGCTGCAGCGATGAACTCCGCTTCGTTCATTCGTTCGACGACGGCATCGACACGTCGGGCCATGCGTGCGATCGTGAAACCCTCTGGGAACGTGACCGAGGTCGTCGTCTGCGCGGGCGGCGTCTTGAGCCGTGCCATGACGTTGCCCATGTGATCGTTCGGTCGGAGCTGGAAGAAACCCGGTGTGATCTCCAGGCCGTCGTTGCGTTCGACGTACTGCTCCCAGACGCGGACGTCGGTGATGAAGCCCTCCTCGAGCAGCTGCTCGGTCACGGTGTCGAAGGTCGCGTCCTCGGAGATCTCGAAGTTCGTCAGGTCTCCGGCCTCGCCGGGCGGGTTGATCTTGCCGAGGTACCACCAACCGACTGCACCGGCGATCAGAACGATCACGATGACCAGACACATCGCGGTGTACGCCATCCACTTCAGCGGGCGTGTCTGACGACGGAGTCGTTCGACCTGCCCGGTCTGGTCGGCAGCGTCCCACGGGTCGCTCGGCCAGTCCATCGCCGGCCGGCCCTCCGGGTCGACCTGGGCCTCGGGGAGCAGCGGATCGAGCTGCGTCACGACAAGGACCCAGCGGGCCCGGCGGGCCAGGTGTTGCGACGATGGTCGAGCCAGGCCTGGAGCATGACTGCTGCGGCCATCTTGTCGACGACTTGACGCTGACGCCGGCCGCTCAGACCCGCTTCACGCATCGCTGCCTCAGCGGTCACCGTGGTGAATCGCTCGTCGTACATCTCCACAGGCACGCCGACCACGGTAGCCAGCTGCTCAGCCTCTTTGGTGGCACCCTTGGCGGCCGGACCGACCGTCCCGTCGAGCGACAACGGCAGGCCGACGACGACGACGTCGCACTCCTCGAGACGGACCAGTTTCGCGATCTCGGCGTGGTCGTGTCGACGCGATTTCGACCGATGCACCGTGGTCAACGCTGAGGCGATGGTGCCGGACAGGTCGCTGACGGCGATCCCGACGCGCGTGGAGCCGAGATCGACCCCCAAGGCGCGAACGCCGGGAATCCGCTCCGGTATCACAGGACCAGCATCACAGGGCCAGCATCACGAAACGGTGATCACAGAACGCTCGGGACCGCCTCGGCAGCGATGCGCAGTGCTTCGGCGATGCCGGACGGATCCTTGCCGCCGGCCGTCGCGATGTCGCCCTTGCCACCGCCGCCGCCGCCCACGGCTCGTGCGGCGTCTTTGATCAGCAGCGACGCCGGCTTCGGATTGCCCGGCTCGACAGCGCCGACCAGGGCCACGCCACCGGTGTCGGTTTCGCCGACGAGTACGACGACCTTCATTCCCGGCGTCTGCCGGACGGCGATGGCCAGTTCCCGCAGGTCGCCGGGCGAAAGGCCGTCGACCTGGGTCACGATCACGCCATCGACCGCGATGTCCGCGAGTTCACTGGCGCGTCCGGCGGCGAGTTGGCCCCGCAGCGACTTGATCTCATCCTGCAGACCCTTGACCTCGTCGAGCTTGCGTTGCACGCCGCCGAGCAGATCGTCGGCCTGCGTGCCCACCAGCTCGGCGGCCGCTGCGATCACTGCTTCGTCATGCTGCAGCAGCGCCACGCTCGCATCGCCGGTGATCGCCTCGATACGCCGCAGGTTCGAGCCGATCGAGGACTCACTGACGACCTTGACCGTTCCGATGTCGCCGGTCGCCCGGACATGGGTGCCACCGCACAGCTCGATGGTCGACCCGGCTTCGAGCACCCGGACGATGTCGCCGTACTTGTCGCCGAAGAAGGCGATCGCTCCGAGGGTCTCGGCCTCCTCCTTGGTCGTTTCGAAGATCCTGGTTGGCATGTTGCCGAGCGTTTCGTGATTCGCGATGTCCTCGATCTGCTTGATCTGCTTCGGCGTCACCGCGTCATAGTGCGAGAAGTCGAAGCGCAGTCGATCGGGGCCGACCATCGACCCGGCCTGCTTGACGTGGTCGCCGAGCACGTGGCGCAGGGCGTAGTGGAGGAGGTGCGTGGCGGTGTGGTTCCGGCGGATCGCGTCGCGACGCAGCACGTCGATCGACGCCGTGCCCGTCTGGTTCGCCGTGACCGTTCCGTCGGTGATCCGAGCATTGTGGCGGCGCAGGTTCGGCAGGGCGAAGGTCGTATCGAGCACCGTTGCCGTCCCGGTCTCGGTCGTGATGGTGCCGGTGTCGCCGATCTGGCCGCCGCTTTCGGCGTAGAACGGCGTCCGGTCGACGAAGATGTCGACGGTCGGGTTGCCGTCGGCATCGACGGGGCCATCGAGGATCGCCAGGATTCGGCACTCGGCGAAGTCGTCGGTGTACCCGACGAACTCGGTGACGCCGAACTGGTCGAGCACGTCGCGGAAGCCCTCGACGGCGCCGGCGTCGACACCGCCCTTCTGGGCAGCCTTGGCACGCTCGCGCTGCTCGGTCATGTCCGCGTCGAATCCGTCGAGGTCGACCTCGATATTGCGCTCGCTGGCGATCTCCTGGGTCAGCTCGAGCGGGAACCCGTAGGTGTCGTGCAGGAGGAAAGCAGTCGATCCAGACAGCTTCTCGGTGTCGTCGTTCAGCTCACCGTCGAGAATGCTGAGACCATTCTTCAGCGTGTGTCGGAAGCGCTCCTCCTCTTTGCCGATCACGTCGGTGATGAAGGTCAAGTTCTTCTTCACGTCCGGGTAGGCAGTGCCCATCACGTCTCCGGCGATCTCGACGAGGCTCGGCATCACCAACGTGTCGGTGCCGAGGAGATACGCGAACCGCACCGCTCGACGAATGATCCGACGCAGGACGTAGCCACGCGCCTCGTTCGAGGGGAACACGCCATCGTTGACCAGCATCGTGCTGGAGCGAGCGTGCTCGGCCAGCACACGCAGCGCGAAGCTGGCGCGATCGTCGTAGTCGGCGACGATGTACTTGTGCCCCGTGATCGACTGGGCCTCGTCGATGAGGGGCTGCATCAGGTCGGTCTCCCAGACCGAGTCGACGCCCTGCATGAGCGCAAGGATGCGTTCGAGGCCCGCCCCGGTGTCGATCGACGGCGACGGCAGTGGAGTGCGCGTGCCGTCGGCGGATTGGTTGAACTGCATGAACACGAGGTTCCAGAACTCCATGAACCGGTCGCCCGCCGGGTCGCCGAGCGGGCCGCCGTCGGGTCCGAACGCCGAGCCGCGGTCGATGTGGAGCTCGCTGCAGGGTCCGCACGGGCCGACATCGCCCATCTGCCAGTAGTTGTCCTTGTCGCCGAGACGCTGAATGCGATCCATCGGCACACCGACCACTTCGTGCCAGATCGCTTCGGCCTCGTCGTCGCTGTCGTGCACCGTGACCCAGAGTTGGTCGCCGTCGAAGCCCCAACCGCCGTTCTCGATCGAACCGGTGACCAGCTCCCAACTCCACGGGATGGCCGACTCCTTGAAGTAGTCGCCGAAGCTGAAGTTGCCCATCATCTCGAAGAAGACGAGGTGCCGCTTGGTCCGACCGACGTCGTCGAGGTCGTTGTGCTTGCCGCCTGCGCGCGCGCACTTCTGTGATGCAGTCGCCCGCTTGAACGGCGGTTGCTCGTTGCCGACGAAGTAGTCCTTGAACGGGACCATGCCGGCAACGTTGAAGAGCACGGTCGGGTCGTGCGGGATCAAGCTCGATGACTGCACGACCGTGTGGTCCTTGGCCTCGAAGAACCCGGTGAAGGAGTCGCGCAGCTGATCGGCACTCATCGGGGCTGCGCTGCTACTGGAGGAGGTGCTGGTCATATCGTCGCCGATCCTACTGTCGTCCTGGTGCTGTCCCGGTGTCCGTTCCAGTAGCTTCCATCAGCGTGAGCCAGCCAATCGACGTCCACGAGTGGATCAGTTTCGATGATCCCGACGAGCACCGCACGTGGGTCTTCGACGCGACCTATCTCCGCTCGAACTACATGTGCATCTTCGGTTGCGGCTGTCAGGGAATCCTCGACGAGCCCGCTCCGGAACTCATGCAGGGATGCTGCTCCTTCGGTGCTCACTTCGTCGACGACGACGACCTGGCCAACGTGGTGTCGTACGTTGACCGAGTCGAGCCCCGGCACATGCAGTTCCACGCGAAGGCCAACAAGGTCAAGAATGGACGACCCGGCTATCTGCGCGACGGCGATCCCGACGCTGACGGCAACCCGACGACGATGACACGGCTGGTGAGCCACGAGGGCACCAAGGCCTGCATCTTCTTGAACCGGCCCGGCTTCGAAGGCGGCGCAGGATGCGCCCTGCACATCGCAGCCGACGACAACGACGAGCGCATGATGGACTGGAAGCCTCAGGTCTGCTGGCAGGTCCCGCTTCGGCTCGAACATTCCGAAGACGAATCCGGCCATGTGACATCACGTCTGCGTGAGTGGAAACGGCGCGACTGGGGATCGGGGGGCGAGGACTTCGGATGGTGGTGCACCGAGGAGCCCGAGGCGTTCGTCGGCAGTGAACCGCTCTACCGGTCAGCGCGCAACGAGATCGTCGAACTGGTCGGCGAACCGATCTACCTGCAGATGCTCGAACTGCTCGAACGTGACGAGTGGGTGCCGTTGGCACATCCGGTCGTCAGGCGCTGAGCCGGCCGTGCTTCGACTATTCCTCGTCTTCGGAGTCTGAGTCGTCGTCGAATTCGACGCCGTACTTCGCTGCGAGTGCTGCGTACTCGTCGTCTCCGGCGTCTGACGACTCAGCGTCATCAGACGAGTACTCATCGCGACCTCCCAGGCCGAGATCGAACGCCCCGGGTCCGGACTGCTTCAGTTTTCTCGCCTCTTCGAAACGGCGATGACGACCCTTCTTCACGACAGGGCTCCCACTCTAGAAAGTTGACTAGACACTTGACACGAGTCCAGATTGTACCGGCCTGTGCTGGTATTTCGTGGACCTATGATCGGTCACATGATGCACATTGTTGCAGTCCTGAACCAAAAGGGCGGGGTCGGCAAGACAACAGTCACACTCGGACTGGCGTCGGCAGCCGCCGCAGCAGGTCATCGTGCCCTCGTCGTCGACCTCGACCCGCAGGGCTCCAGTTCCTGGGTGCTGGGCATCGACACGGGCCCCGGCACCGGCACCCGTACCGACACCAGCACCGGCCCAGGGATCGCAGAGGTACTGAGCAGCAGATCCCTGCCGATCCAGCGGGCCACCGTGGCGTCGTCGTGGTCAGATCTGGTCGACGTCGTTCCTGCGTCGGGCGATCTCCAGGCCTTGGAAAGCAAGGGCAACGCCGCCACGCGTGTCACCCGGCTTCGCACCGCTCTGGAAGCACCTCAGATCGCTGACTACGACGTCGTCCTGATCGACTGCCCGCCGTCGCTCGGCAACCTGACCATCAGTGCCCTCGCTGCGGCCCGTCACGCCCTCGTGGTCGTCGAGCCGTCAGCGCTCGGGTTGCGCGGCATCGGTGGCGTCGCCGACGCGATCGACAGTGTCTGGGACGACCACAACCCCGATCTCGAGCTGTCCGGCGTCATTCTGAACCGGGTGCCAGCCGTGTCCAATGAGGCCGACCGACGGACCGCCGAGCTCGGCCGCATCGTCGGATCGTCCGCAGTGTGGTCGCCACCGATCCCCCAGCGCGTGATCTTCAACCAGGCGGTGGGCGAACGGCGTCCGATCCATGCCTACGGCAGTCGCGCAGCAGATCCGATCGAGGCGTTCGATCGCCTGTGGACGCGGCTGCGGACCACCATCGGCAGGGCTCGCTGACACCCCGGCCGCACAGCACGCGGCGGGTACCGACGGTCAGGTCACCGCAACGAGTTTGAGGCGGCCCTCGTCGAAGGTGAGCGCAGCCCGCCCGTCGACCAGATCACGGATGCCGTTGCCGAGCAGCGCGGCACGCCACCCGCGCGCGAGCCGGGCGTCGCTGTCGCCGCGCAGGAACGAGACGATGTCCGCCCGGGTCCCGAGCAGCACCGTGTCGATCTTTTCGTCTCGTGCGAGCTGACTGACCCAGGCGGACACGAGCGTCACCGCCGGTCGCAGGTTCCGATCGAGATCATCTGGAGACTTCGGCGCCTCAGGGGGCGGGTTGTCCTTGCCGTCCGCGACCGCCTGCAAGATCTCGTCGGCGAGACCGCCCCGCGTGTGGCGATCATCGACACCACGTGCCTGGCCGAGTTCTTTCAGGCTCGACGGGCTGCGCTGCGAGACACCGAGGATGGCAAGGTCGGGCAACACCTGGCGCACCGGAATGTCGACGCGCATCGCACGCCGCTCTCGCCACGCTGCCACGGACTGCGCCACCGCACGCGCACCCGGGCGCAACGACCGGCTGTCCTTGAGACGCATCCACGCATCGTCGGGATTGGCACCACTGACCGGCCTCGTGCGGAGTTCTTCACAGGCATCGTCAGACCACTGCATCCGGCCGCTCGCCTCGAGCTTGGCAACCAAGAGGTCGTGCACTTCGAGCAGATACTCGACGTCGATCGCCGCGTATTGACATTGGTTCTCCGTCAGTGGGCGACGCAACCAGTCGGTGAGACGGTCGCCCTTGGCCGGCGTGACGTTGATCTCGCCTTGGAGCAGCGCCACGAGTGACGGTGTCCCGTAGCCGGTGAATCCGGCTGCGAGTTGCGTGTCGAACATCTTCTGCGGGACGTTGCCGACGGCATGGGTCAGCACGTCGAGGTCTTGCTGGGCGGCATGGATCACACACAACGAGTCCGACGCGAACAACTCGGAGAAGCCCGAGATGTCGACGGCAAGTGGATCGATCAGCGCGAGTTCCTGGATGCCGTCGCGCCCGTCGGGCTGCCAAGCGACCTGGACCAGGGCAAGCTTCGGCCAGTAGGTGCGCTCCCGATGGAACTCGGTGTCAAGTGCGTACCGATCGACCAGCAGGAGTTCGGCAAGCACATCGTCGAAGTGGTCCTGAGTGTCGACCCACTGGTAGATGATCTCGCCAGGAGCCTGCGATGGAGTCGACGCGGTGCCCTTGTTGCGCACGCCCGAACGCGCCACGTCAGGTCTCCACCGTTGCGTCGAAACCGGCGTCAGACCAGGCCATCATGCCGCCCGCCACGTTCACGACGTTCTTGCCGTGGTCAACAGCGAACTCACATGCCCGCATGCTCCGGCCTCCGGCCTTGCAGATCACGTAGGTCGGCTCGCTCGCGCCATCGACACCGAAGGCATCGAGATGGTCAGGCACGGTGCCGAGAGCGACGTGACGCGCGTAGGCGACGTGGCCGTCATCCCATTCGTCCAGTTCGCGGACATCGACCAGCGGCACCCGCCCGCCCGCAGCTGTTGCTGCCGCCACCAACTCGTGCACCGTGATTTCAGAAATCGCCACGGAAGGACCTTACTCGCAGGGCACATCGTCTGGCCGGTTGACGTTGTGCATCACCGACGCATCGACCTGCTGCGTCAGCACCTCGACCAACGACAGGGCGCGGTGCACCGCTCTGGCGCCATCATCGAAGGCCGACCTCAGCACGTCGAGCACCCTGCGGTTCCACAGCACCAGACCCGGTTCGTTCCGGTCGGTGCGCGCCACCACCGCTGCAGCGTCAGGAGTCGAAGTCGCCGTCGTCAGCAGAGCGCGCACCGTGACGCCATCGAGCAGCGCGAGGTCACACGCCGCGACCAGCACGTGCGTTGCGGACTCGAAGTGCGCGAGGGCGGTGATGGCACCACCCAATGGCCCCTCGCCCGGATGAAGATCGGCGACGACGGGCAGGCCGAGGGGGCCGAGTTCGATCGCCGATCCGCCAATCAGCGCGATCGGCTCACAACCACCCGCCCGCAAGGCGTCGGCGACGACGAGTGCCATGGCCCGGCCGTCGATGTCGACGAGCATCTTCGATCGCCCCATTCGGGTGCTCGCCCCACCAGTGAGAACAGCCCCGGCGACCTGCACGTGCGTCGATTCAGTCCTGGGGAATGCCAGACGGGTCGAGTTGGAGCAGGAACGTGTGAATACGGTCGGCCTCGTCGGCCTCGCCGATTTCGGCTGCCATTGCGCCGAGGCCGCGCAGGGATCGCAGGAACCCATGATTGGTCGGCTCGGCCCAGCGCACGTAGCCGCTCCCGCGCCACCCGCTCGCTCGGAGCGTGTCGAGGCCCCGGTGGTAGCCCACGCGGTAGGCGGCGTATCGCTCGATGGTGTCGCGGCCCAAGTCACCCAGCTCCGCCCAGCCGGCGAGAAATCGCGGCGATGCCGCCACGACGTCGGCAACTGCGGCGCGTCGTTCGGCCTCGGGCAGGGTGAGCGCCTCGGCAAGACGCTGTGCATCGACGGGGTCCGCCGGTGGCAGCACCGTGGTCGGGAGACCGGAGGACAGGTTGATCGGCTGGTCACTCATCGTCGGCGATCGTACCGCCGACCGAACTCCTGGACAGAACGACCTAGGCTCACGTCGTGTTCGCTCTCAGTCTCGATGCCGCCAAGAACGCCGCCATCGTCGCGGTCGTCGTGTTCCTCGTCGGCTCGCTCGCCGCGGCTTGGATCATGAAGACGATCATCCAGAAGGTGGCAACCGCGGCAGTCCTGGTGTTGTTGGCCTTCGCGGTGTACACACAGCGGACCGCCCTGCAGGACTGCGCCGACAAGGTCAAGGGCAACTTCGCCCGCGAGTCGACGAGCGTCACCGTCAACGACACGGACTGTTCGTTCTTCGGAACGACGATCACGGTCAAGGATCCTCGCGGTTCCGACGACGCTGGTGAGTGACCAACCGATCCCGACCGGAACACTCGCACGACTGACTGCAGCGAAAGCGGTCGCCAACACGGCGCTGCGCTGGATCCCACCGTTCCTGCCGACGCTGGAACGTGCCTTCGGCGTCTCGACCACACAGCTCACGAGTGTCCTCGGGCTCGGTGAGGCCGCCGGTCTGTCGACCGTGGTCGTCGGTCGCCATCTCGATCGTGGCCGGGAGCGGCTGGTGATGATCAGCGGTCTCACAGCGATCTCGGTGTCGTCGATGATCGCGCTCGCCGGTTCGATCTGGACGTTCGGCATCGCCTTCGTCATCCTCATCCTCGGCGTCGCCAACTTCACCGTGGCCGGCCATGTGTGGATCAGTCATCGGATCGAGTATCGGTGGCGCGCTCGATCCATCGGCCTGTTCGAGACCTCCTGGGCGCTGGCCCTCCTGATCGGCGGACCGATCGTGGCGGTGCTGATCAACCTCTTCGGCTGGCGCGGCCCCTTCGTGTTCCTGGCCATCGCCTGCGGCTTGGCGGCGGTGTTGGTTGCGGTCTCCCTGCCCGCTCCCGTCGGTGCCGATGACCCCAATGACCCCAATGACGTGCACCTCGGTGATCGCCCTGATGCTGATGAGAATGATGGCGTTGACGGCGTTGACGGTGCTGACGGTGTGGTCACGAGCCGGCGACTGACGCTGAAGGCCTGGTTGACCGTCATCGGCTCTGCCACTCTGGCGCCGGCGGGGCTGTCGATCTTCGTGATCTCGGGCACCTGGCTCGACGACCAGTTCGGCGTGTCGACCGGTGGTCTCGGCATCATCGTCATGGGCTTCGGTGCTGTCGAACTGATCGCGAGTGTGAGCACCGCAACGTTCGCCGACCGACTCGGCAAGATGCGATCCACGCTCGGCGGACTGGCCGTGCTCGTCGTTGGACTGCTGGTGATGCTTGCTGCTGGTGATCGGCTCTGGGTCGGCGTCGTTGGTCTGCTCGTCCTCCTGCTCGGGTTCGAGTACGGCTTCGTCACCTCGCTTTCTCTCGTGAGCGAAGCAATGCCGGAGGCCCGCGGGACGACCCTGGCGGTCAGCAATGCGGTGGGCACGTTGACCCGCGGTACCGGCACGATCCTGTCCGGTGCGCTGTACAGCGCTTTCGGCATCGGCGGCCCGGCGGCGCTCTCGGCGACGGCGGGGGCGATTGCCCTGTCCTGTTTCGTGCTCAGTCGGCGCGTCGGCTGAGCCAGGCGCTGACGAGATCGGCCAACTCACCCGGGTGGGTGTTCGGTGCTCCATGACCCGCACCGTCGAGTTGCGCATACTGCGCCCCATCGATCATCTCGGCGAGCAATCGCATGCCTTTGCGATGGTGCGGACGACCGTGCTCGCCGCTGATCGCCAGCACGGGACAGTTCACCAGTGAGGCGTCCCATGGTGCCTGCCGCCGCAGGTCGGCGAGTTCACCGACCATCGCCGCCCCTTCGGACCGACGTCCCTCGCGCGTCGACGCCGGGAGACGCTCCCAGCGGTCATCGCCGATCAGCCGGCGCATGAAACCCTCCGCTGCGTCGGCCGGGTCGGGCCTGGACTCCACGGAGCCGGTTCTGCTCGGCCACCACTCCAACCACGACATCGGCGTCTCGTAGACCACCGCCCGTTCGATCAGCCCCGGTTGTTGGTTCGCGAGCCCCAGCACCACGTTGCCGCCGAGACTGTGACCGAACGCCAGTGCGATCTGGCGGTCGGGTGCATGACGTTCGATGACGTCGGCCAGATCGGTGATGTGAGCGCCGATCGTGTAGGGCGGGCCGACTGCAGCAGACCGCGCGTAGCCGCGCCGGTCATAACGAATCACCACTGCATGGTCATCGAGCTGCCGACTCAACCGCAGCATTCCAGCAGACCGGTCCATCGCTCCGTGGCAGAGCACGATGACGGGTGCCTGCGGATCCTCGCAGTTCCCCGAGACTGCCGAATGAACCTCGGTGAGTGCGGCCTCAGTCGACATGCACGATGCGCATCACGTCCGAGGCGGTCCGGCCCACCCAGGACCGCTTCGGCAGTGCCGCTGCCGCATCGGGTTCGGCCCCGGGAGCACCAGCGAGCACGAGCACCGTGTCGCCGTGATGCACGAGGCCCGCCCGCAATGCTGTCTCGACCGCAAACCACACCATCTCGTCAGTCGACTCGTAGGTGTCGACCTGGACCGGGTTCACGCCCCAGGTCAGCGCAAGGCTGCGCACCATCGCCGGGTCGGGCGACAGCGCGACCATCGACGCTTCCGGGCGGAACCGTGCCATGGCACGCGCCGTTCGGCCACTGTTGGTACAGCACAGGATGGCCGACGCCTTGACATCGATCGCAGCCTGGGATGCCGCGTGTGTCAGCGCAGCAGTGACACGGTCGCTGTGTTCCATCGGCTCGTATCGACCGTCGAGCTGCACCCGACCGAGGCGGTCGGCCCACTGGCGATAGCTCGCTGCGGATTCGGCCCGTTCGGCGACCTTGCCCATCGTCGTCACCACCGCAACCGGGTCACGGCCGATGGCGGTTTCACCCGACAGCATCACCGCATCAGTACCGTCGAAGACGGCGTTCGCGACGTCGCTGACCTCAGCGCGCGTCGGTGCAGAGGAAGTGATCATCGACTCCAACATCTGGGTGGCTGTGATCACCGGTGTGCCGACTTCGACGCAGTGGCGGATGATCTGCTTTTGAAGATGCGGTACGTCCTCGATCGGGCAGTCGATTCCGAGATCGCCCCGGGCCACCATCACCGCATCGGAGACCTTGACGATCTCTTCGAGGTTCGCGATCGACGAGCTGGTCTCGATCTTGGAGACGAGTTGACATCGAGTACCGACCACGTCGCGGACGCGCAATACGTCGATCGCCTGGCGCACGAACGACACCGCCATGAACTCGACGCCGGCTTGAGCCATCTGCTCGGCGAGAACGAGATCTTCTTCGGTGGGTGTCGTGAGCCGGAGGTTCTCCGACGGCAGGTGGACGCCGGGTTGACCGTTGGCGACGCCGCCGGTCTCGACCCGTGCAAGCGCACACTCATTGCCGACCGACTGCACGGACATCGAGATCGCACCGTCGCCGAGCATGACGTGCCCACCGATGATCAGGTCTTCGAGCAACGTCTCGTACTGCACGTAGATGCACGATGCGTCGCTCGCCTCGTCGCCGGCACGGAGCTCGATCGTGCTGCCGACGGTCAACATCGCGCCACCCTCGGGAAAACGACCTGACCGGACTTTGGGACCGGGCAGGTCGGCCAACACGGCGACCTGGCGACCAACGGCATCGGCTGCCTTGCGCACCGTGTGGAGGCGGACCAGGTGCTCGTCGATCGTGCCGTGGCTCAAGTTCAGGCGGACCACGTCGACACCTGCGCGCATCAGGTCCTGCAGTGCCATGAGGGTGTCGCTCGCTGGCCCGATGGTGGCGACGATCTTCGTCCTGCGTGTCATATCTGCTTGTCTATCTGCTTGTCTGTCAGGAATGGAGTTATTGCTGATCCGCCACGCGCTTCCGATTCGACGCGAGCTGGAGTCAGGTGCCGCCGACCCGGAGTTGTCCGACGATGGTCTGGCTCAAGCCGTCCACCTCGCTCAGTATCTCTCATCGGAGCACCTGGATGCGGTCTATGCGAGTTCGATGCAACGCGCCCGGCAGACCGCGGCGCCCGTAGCTGCAGCCCACGACCTCGACATCGCACTTCGTGACGGCATCACCGAGTTCGATCGGTTCAGCTCCGAGTACGTGCCGGTCGAGGAACTCAAAGCGGCCGGCGATCCGCGTTGGCAGCAGATGCTCGACGGTGTGTGGGATGGCGACGAGAGCCCCGAGGACTTCAATCAGCGCACCATCGCTGCGATCGAGACGATCATCGGAGAGCATTCCGGGCAGCGCGTGGCGGTCGTCTGCCATGGCGGCGTGATCAATGCGTACATCACCTCGATCCTCGGCTTGACCGATCAGTTCAGCCGCGGGTTCTTCTACCCGAACTACACGTCGATCCATCGGGTCGCGGCATCGTCACAGGGTGATCGTTCGGTGATCACCCTGAACGAGACCAGCCACCTCCGCAACACGGGCCTCCCCATGGGCCTGTTCCAGAAAGGCTGAGCGGTACAACATGAGCGCCTCCTCCGACACCGATCTCAACGATCTCGACGATCTGATCTCCTTTCTCGACGCCTCGCCGTCCCCGTGGCATGCCGTCGCGTCGACCGTCGACCGGCTGCCCGGTTTCACGCAACTGCACGAAACCGAGACCTGGTCGGAGATTCCCGAGGCCGGATACGTCGTGCGCGGCGGAGCGATCATCGCCTGGCGTCTCCCGGCGGAGATGGACCAGGGCGGTGCGACACCGTTCCGCGTCGCCGGCGCTCACACCGACTCACCGTGTCTGCGCGTCAAACCGCAGCCCGACACCGGCAGCGTCGGCTGGAAGCAACTCGGCGTCGAGGTCTACGGCGGCATTCTGAACAACAGCTGGCTCGACCGCGACCTCGGCATCGCCGGCCAGTTGATCTCCGCCGACGGCACTGAGTCGTTGGTCGATGTCCGCCGGCCGATCGCCCGCGCGTCGCAGCTTGCGGTTCACCTCGACCGCGGCGTCAACGACAACGGACTCACCCTTGATCGACAACTCCACCTCACGCCGATCTGGGGTGTCGGCGTCGGTGCACCCGGTGAGTTCGCTCGCTGGATCGGCGAGGAGGCCGGGCTCGACAACGCGCCGGTCTGGTGGGACCTGTGTTTCTACGACACGCAGGGCGCCGCCGTGATCGGCGCTGATTGCTCGATGCTGGCGTCCGGGCGACTCGACAATCTGCTCTCCTGCTGGGCAGCGACCACAGCCCTGACCGCTGCCGAGCCGACCGATCACATCGCGCTGATCGTCCTCAACGACCACGAAGAGGTCGGGTCATCGAGTGCCACCGGTGCCGCCGGGCCACTCCTCGAATCGGTCATCGAGCGCCTCGTCGCGGCCGGAGGGACCGGTCACGCTGCCGGCGACGATCTGCACCGGGCGATCGCCGGTTCGATGTGCATCTCGGCCGACAATGCCCACGCCGTACACCCGAACTACGTCGAGCGTCACGACCCCGGTCACCGACCGATGATCAATGCCGGCCCGGCACTCAAGGTCAACGCGAACCAGCGCTATGCGACCTCGGCGGCCACTGCTTCGGCGTTCCAGCGAGCGTGCGACGACGCCGGCGTCCCGTGGCAGGTGTTCGTGTCGGCGAACAACATGCCGTGCGGCTCGACCATCGGGCCGATCACGTCGACCCGACTGGGGATCGCCACTGCCGACATCGGTGTCCCGCAACTCTCGATGCACTCAGCACGCGAACTCTGTGGCGCTGAGGACCCGGGCCACCTCGCAGCAGCGCTCGCCGCATTCCTGAGCTGAGCGTCAGCCTGTGCGGACCTCGTCGTAGAGCCGCTGCAACTCACTGTGCAGCTCGGCGCTCACCGCCTGCACCGCCGACCTGGAGACTCTGCCCGTCGGGCCGGCCTCGGCGACGATCGGGGCGCCGATCAACACGCGTACCTTGCGGGGGAAGACGAACTTCGCACCACGCGGCATCACCCGGTCCGAGCCGCCGATACCGACGGGGATGATCGACACCCCCGCTTTGGACGCGATGTAGGCCGCACCGTCGAGCAGCGGCTGGACGACAGGGCCATCCTTGCGTTCACCTTCGGGAAAAAGCACCAGCGGCTCGCCCGCGGCGAGGACCGCGACACAGCGCTGGAGCGCTTCGCGGTCGGCAGTGCCGCGCGACACCGGGAAGGCACCGAGTGCAGAGATCAACGAGCCGAACGCGGGGTACTTCCACATCGAGTCCTTGCCCATGAAACGGATGCGGCGTCGGGTGACGCATGCGGTGATCGGTGTGTCGACGTAGCTGCGGTGGACCGGAGCGAGGACGTACGCGCCCGTGGGTGGCAAGTGTTGTCGACCTTCGATCGACATGCGGGTGTAGATCTGCGTGAACCCGCACACGACGGTTCGGCAGACCGTGTACAACAGCTTGGTTCGCCGAGACTGGCCGGCGAAGCCGGTCTCATTTCTCGGCATCGGAGACCATCTGGAGAATCTGATCGACCACGTCGTCGATGGGCATCCCACTCGTGTCGACGACAACCGAGCCGCTCGCTTCCATCAGCGGGCTGTCCGCACGGGAGGAATCCTTGCGATCCCGTTCGATGATCGACGATTCGACTTCGTCGACGTCGCCGCCGATCTCCGCGACCCGCCGCTCGGCGCGAACGCGAGCCGACGCGGTGATGTACAACTTGAGCTGCGCGTCGGGAAAGACGACAGAGCCGATGTCGCGTCCCTCGACCACGCCGCCGCCACGGTTGGTCACCCACTCCCGCTGCCGTCGCACGAGTTCGGTGCGAACCGCGCTGTTCGCCGCCACGGAACTGACCGCGGCGGTGACTGCGCGGCCCCGGATCTCGATGTCGGCATCGACTCCATCGACGGTGATGCCGTTGTCGTCGACGACGAGCACGATGGCGGCAGCCACCCGTGCGACTGCTTCGTTGTCGGACGGATCGATACCGCGCCGCAGCACACCGAAGGTCACCCCGCGATACATCGCACCGGTGTCGAGATAGTCCAAGCCGAGCTGATGAGCAACGGCTCGACCGACCGTGCTCTTTCCCGCGCCCGCAGGTCCGTCGATCGCGATCACCACGTCACGCACGAGCTCACCGTCCTTCTCGACCACGTCACTCACCAGCTCGCCCCGACCGGTCGACCTTCGTCGTAACCGGACGAACTCTGCACACCGACCACGGCGCGTTCGTGAAACGAGGCGATGGAATCGGCGCCGGCGTAGGTGCACGACGAGCGGAGTCCGGCGACGACCTGGTCGATGATGTCCTCGACGCTCGGGCTCGCCGGATCGAGATACATCCGCGACGTGCTGATGCCTTCCTCGAAGAGTTCCTTGCGGGCACGATCGAATGCTGCGTCGGTCTTGGTGCGGTTCTTGACCGCCCGGTTCGACGCCATGCCGAAGCTCTCCTTGTACAGGCGGCCATCGGGGTCGCGCAGGGTGTCGGCAGCGGACTCATACGTGCCGGCCAACCACGAGCCGAACATCACGTTCGCGGCACCGCCGGCGAGCGCGAGCGCGACGTCACGGGGAAAACGGATACCGCCATCGGCCCAGATGTGCTTGCCGAGCCGCTCAGCTTCTCCCGCGCACTCGAGCACCGCCGAGAACTGTGGGCGCCCGACGCCGGTCATCATCCGGGTGGTGCACATCGCTCCCGGGCCGACGCCGACTTTGATGACGTCAGCACCTGCCTCGATCAGCTCGCGTGTCCCCTCGGCGGTCACGACGTTGCCGGCAACGATCTTGGCGTCGGGCAACGCGGTTCGGACCGCTTCGATGGCCCGGAGCGTGCGGGTCTGATGGCCGTGTGCAGTGTCGATCACCAGCACGTCGGCGCCGAATTGCGACAGCTCGGTCGCCCGGGCCGCAGGGTCACCGTTGATGCCGACCGCGACTCCGATGAGCAAGCGACCCTCTGCGTCGACTGCAGGTCGGTAGATCGTCGAGCGCAAGGCCCCCTTGCGAGTGATGACGCCGAGCAACCGACCGTCGTCGCTCGTCGAGTCGACTACCGGGGCGACGTGCAACCGCATGTCCTCGAGCTGGTCGAATGCCGTGGATGGGTCGACGTCGGGCTCGACGATGAGCACGTTGGGACTCATGACAGCGTGCAACTGGGTGAACCGGTCGACGCCTTCCTGGTCGTGCTCGGTGAAGACGCCGACAGGACGACCGTCGTCGACGATCACGACTGCGCCGTGCGCCCGTTTGTGAATCAGCGACATCGCGTCACCGATCGTTGCGTCTGGCGCCAGGGTGATCGGAGTTTCGAACACCGGGTGACAGTGCTTGATGAAGTCGATGACTCTCCCGACGACGTCGACAGGAATGTCTTGGGGCAGGATGGCGATGCCGCCACGGCGCGCGACGGTCTCGGCCATGCGCCGGCCGGCCACGGCGGTCATGTTCGACACCACGAGCGGAATCGTGGTGCCGATGCCGTCGGGTGTCGTCAGGTCGACGTCCATGCGAGATGCGATGTCGGACAGACTGGGCACCATGAACACATCGCTGTAGGTCAGATCGTGTTCGGGCTCGTGAAGCAGTCGCATGGGAGAAGTCTCGATTCAGGCACGTCGTACGGAGCTGTGCTGTACAACGCACTGGAGGATACGGCCTAGTCTGGCCGCAGTATGGGATCGGTGGCGTTGGTACATGGGTGGGGTGGTTCGTTCGCCGCCACCTGGCAGCGGAGTGGCTTCACCGCGCTGCTGCGGGACGGGGGCAAGGATGTCGTGGGCATCGATCTGCTCGGTCACGGCGAGGCTCCGAAGCCACATGAGCCCGAGGCCTACGACGACCTGACCGAGGCGGTTTTCGACGCGATCGATGCGGGTTCGCCCGACGAGCCCGTCGACGCAGTCGGCTTCTCACTCGGCGCCCTCACTTTGCTGCGCGCCGCCATCGCCCGACCCGAGCGTTTCAGCCGCCTCGTGCTCGCCGGGATCGGCACGAACGTCACAGCGCCCGACCGCGCCGGCGCCGAGCGGATCGTCGACGGGCTCGAGCAGGTGATTGCCAGCGGCGAATCGACGCCGGACGAACTCGCCGAGATGGACCACACCGCCCGACTCTTCGTTCAATATGCACAGCAACCGGGCAACGACATCGTTGCGCTCACCGCCGTGATGCGACGCAGCCCACGCAGCGTGCTGGACGCCACAGCGTGCAGCACCGTCACCTGCCCGGTACTCGTCGTCGTGGGTGACCAGGACTTCGTGCACCCCGGCGACGATCTCGCCGGCTGGTTCCCCGACGGACGTTGCGTGACGCTGCCCAACGTCGATCATTTCGCCACACCGGAAGCGTTCGGGTTCTTCGACGCAACGCTCGAATTCCTCGACGCCATCTGAGCGCCCTGCACGTGTCGCTGATCACCCGTGATGTCGATCGCGCCGTCGCCGCCCTCGGCCGAGGCGGGCTCGTCGCCGTACCGACCGAGACCGTGTACGGCCTCGCCGCTGACGCGACCGACGCCGCCGCTGTCGCGCGGATCTTCGAGGCGAAGGGCCGTCCGACGGATCACCCGTTGATCGTTCATCTGGCAGAACCCGAGGACCTCGATTCGTGGTCGACCGAACCGACGGCGACAGCCCGTCGCCTTGCGTCGTTGGCATGGCCCGGCCCGCTCACGTTGATCGTTCCTCGCTCAGAACTTGCTGCCGACATCGTGACCGGGGGACGCGACACCGTCGGCGTGCGCGTGCCGGCACACCCGGTGTTGCGTGACCTGTTGCGGCGGTCGGGTCTCGCCGTCGCCGCCCCGTCGGCCAACCGCTTCGGCGCCGTGAGCCCCACGACTGCCGAGCACGTGCTCGCCGATCTCGGTGACGTCCTCGACCCAGAACGTGACGTCATCTTGGACGGCGGCTCATCGTCGATCGGCGTCGAGAGTACGATCGTCGACACGACCGTGGAACCCCCACAGTTGCTGCGGGCGGGCCCGATCACTGCCGACGAGATTCGCTCGCTCGCCGCTACGACGCTCGCACCGTCAGCAGGGCCGTCGCGCGCGAGCGGCATGCTTGCTTCGCACTACGCGCCACGCTGCCAGGTGCGCTTGGTCGACCATGCCGACGATGCCCTCGCACTGCGCGCTGGCACACCCGGTGCTCGCATCCTCGATTGCGCCACCGACACCGTGACCGCTGCACGCACGCTGTACTCAGCACTCCGTTCCGCCGATGCCGATGGCGTGTCGACCCTGATCGTCGTGCTCCCCGTACCGGAGGGTCTCGGGGTCGCACTGCGTGACCGTCTCGGCAAAGCCGCAGCGCCGCGTCAGCGCTGATTCGAGATCAGTCCCAGCGGTACTGATTGAGCTGCTGGACCCAGAGGTCGCGGACTGCCTCGATCGGCGGGATCGGCTGTTCCGCATAGGACGCCAGCGTGATGCTGACCGTCGATGCGCCGGCATCGGGCACGAGCTCGAGTCGACACCAACACTGCGTTGGTTGGTAGAGGTGTGCCTCGAGGCGGTACGGCGGATCATCGTCGAGCACCTCGCCGATCCACCCGGTGACGACGAGCAACGCTTCGAACGTCTCGACCGGAAGGGCTTCGACGGTGAACGAGGGAACATCGCGTGTCACGTCGTCCCGTTCGTCCGCTGTCCGGATCGTGGTCGTGCTGGTCGGGGTCGCGTTTGTCAAGGGCCTGTCGCTCCGCGTCGCGATCGCGAGCAACGCAGCGCCCGCCGCAGTGTTGATCATCCGCATCAGTTCGGCGTCTCCTCCGGCGTCGGGATGATGGAGCTTGGCCAACTCGCGCCGAGCAGCGCGAACCTCTGCCGCCGTTGCATCGTCGCTCAGCCCCAAGGTGGTGAACGGCTTACTCATGTGTCGCGCAGCGCCGCGTATCGTTCCCGCAGCGATGCATCGGCCGCGACCGTTGACGCCTCCACCGGGATTCCGGCACCGAGGTTCCAACGATCCTGGATGACGGCGACGTCGACCTGCTCCAGCACTGCCGCGGCTTGGACTGCGGCACCCGTCGCCACAGCTTCGTCGGCAGCGCTGACGATCACCGGGGAGTCGATGAGGCCGGCGATCACCTGCTGCAGCGCCGCTGATCTGGCTCCACCGCCGGTCAGCAGGACGCGACCACCCAGTTCGGTCATCGACCGCAGGGCGTCGACGCCATCGAGCAGACCACAGGCCACTCCGTCGACCGCAGCGCGGGCGAATTGCTCGCGCGTGATGTCGCTGCGGATCCCGGCAAGCAGGCCGGTCGCATCCGGGCGATTGGGAGTGCGCTCCCCGTCGAGATACGGCAGGAGTACCGGGCCACCGGGTTCGGCCGCGAGCGCGAGGCGATCGAACTCGGCGTGCTCGACGTCGAGCAGTCGCCGGACCGCGTCGAGTACCTTCGAAGCATTCGATGTGCAGACCAACGGCAGGAACCGGCCCGTCGCATCAGCGAACCCGGCCACCGCGCCCGTGGCATCGGCGGTCGGTGTGTTCGACACGGCATACGCGGTGCCGGAGGTCCCGATCGAGATGACGGTGTCACCCGGGCCGAGACCCAGACCGAGCGCGCCGGCCATGTTGTCGCCGGTACCCGGCCCGACGATCGGATCGGTGCTCGTCGTGGCGTTGCCTGTCGTCTTGCTCGTCCAAGTACCTGCGGCTTCAAGTGGGCCGAGCACGGTTGGCACCGTCTGTTTCCAATCGCGCCCGGCGTCGATCATCTCGAGCAGGTCCCACCGATATTCGCCACCGGCGGGCGACCAGTAGCCGGTGCCGGACGCGTCGCCGCGATCGGTAGTGATCGGCGGGAGTCCCGCTTGGCTGAGAGGGTGGCCAGGTGTGAGCGCTCCGGTCAGTCGGGCAGTGAGGTAGTCGTGCGGCAGCATGACCCGGGCGACTCGTTGCCACGCATCTGGCCGGGTGCGTTGCAACCAGGCGAGCTTCGTGATCGTGAACGCCGCGACGGGCACGCTGCCGACCGCTTCGACGAACCGGTCCGGCCCACCCAACTGGCCGATCAGCGCTGACGAATCGGCCGCCGACTCGGTGTCGTTCCACAGCTTGGCCGGATGGACAGCGTTGCCGAGTTCGTCGACAGCGACCATGCCGTGCTGTTGTCCACCGATGCTGATCGCTGCGATGTCCGGTGACCCGACCGTTGCCCAGGCAGCGAGGAATGCGGACCACCATGTCGCTGGCTCCTGTTCGCTGCACGGCGCAGTGACAGCCGGATGCGGCGAGGATCCTGAGCCGACGACATCTCCGGTATCCGGATCGCGGACCTCGATCTTCGTCGCCTGCGTCGAAGAGTCGACTCCGGCGATCAGCGTCACGATGTCAACCACTCGGGCTGCGCACCCCACCGGTCGTCGAAGGTGACGTCGCCGAGCGGTTTGCGTTTGACCGGTCCGTGATGGCCGACGGGGACGCCGAGTGTGATGCATGCCGACAGTGCCGCTGTTGCGGGGATGTCGAGGAGCTCACGCAGTTCGCGCTCGACGCCGAGATGCCACATGGTCAGCGCTCCTCCGTACCCGAGCGCCCGTGCCGCGAGCAACAGGTTCTGGCAGGCCGGATAGACCGAAGCACCCTCATAGGGCGACGGATCTCGATACCGGTCGAGACACACGAGGACGACGACCGGGATCGCTTCGAAGTGATCGACGTACTGCTGCATCGAATCAGCGAACCGACTCGGCCGGTACGCCCGGTCACCTTCGGTGCCTTCCCGTTTGGCATTCCATCCTCTCCTGAACGCCTCACCGAGGAGCGATTTGGCTGCGACTGCGTTGGGGCCCGAGCGGAGGACGAGAAATCGAAACGGTTGCCGATTCGAGCCCGACGGTGCCCGCCCGGCATGCCATAGGATCTGCTCCAGGTCCTCATCAGGAATGCTCGCGTCGGTGTAGCGCCGGATTGCACGGGTGGTCGCGAGCGCCTCGAGCAGGCTCACGGGAGTCGTGTCGCTCGTGGCGGCCATCTGCGGTCCGGGCGTCGCTTCAGCGGCCCGTGAACTCGGGGTCGCGCTTTTCCATGAACGCCGCAACGCCCTCGGCAAAGTCGGCGGTGCGGAGCAAGGGCAAGAGCTGGAGGTAGACGTGGTGGACGTTCTGTTCAAAGGTCTCGGTCTCTGCTGCTCGCATCATCCGTTTGATCGCCCGTACAGCAAGCGGCGCATTCGCTGCGATCTCGGTTGCCAGCTCCTTTGCGGCGTCAGCGAGTCGGGCGGCCGGAACGACGTCGTTGACGATCCCGAGTTCGAGTGCTTCGGCAGCCGTGAGGGTGCGTCCCGTGAACGCGATCTCAGCTGCTTTGGCGTAGCCGACCATGCGCGGGAGCAGCCAGGTGCCGCCGCTTTCGGGAACGATGCCGCGCTTCGCGAAGCCGGAGTTCAGCTTGGCCGTGTCGGCTGCCAGGCGGATGTCGCAGCCCAGCGCCAGATCGAGGCCGTACCCTGCCGCACCACCGTTGAGCGCGCAGATCGTGGGCGTGTCGATGTTGTGCAAGACCATCGGCGGCGTGTTCCGCATGTCGATTTCGCCCGGCGGGTTCGACGACCCCTCCGACAGGCTGCCGAGCCCGCCCTTGGGCCCCGCCATCTGCGCCTGCAGGTCGAGGCCGGCGCAGAATGCTCGACCGGCACCGGTGATGATGATGACTCGGACGTCTCGATCGGCGTCGGCTTGGAGCAGTCGGGCACTGATCTCGCTGAGCATCGTCGGCGAGATCGTGTTCATCCGCTCCGGCGCGTCGAGGGTCAGCGTGGCCACGTGAGCTGCGACTTCGTAGCAAACCTCGGCGGCGCCTGCAGACATCAAAGTGAAGGTAGTGCTTGGCAACGGGGCGATGCGAGGCGTAGTCTTGCGGGATCCTAAAGAGCAAGGGCATCCCGCCCGCGCCCAAACAGGGGGAGAAACAATCAACATGCAGAAATCACGCGTCACACGCGTCGGTTCGTTGCTCGTTGGCCTGACACTCGTTGCCGCAGCTTGCGGTAGCGATGAGGCTGCGACCACCACCGAGGCACCCACCGACGACACCGAAGCACCCGCAGAGACCGAAGCACCGGCAGAGACCGATGCTCCCGTCGAAACGGAAGCGCCCGCAGAGACCGAAGCACCCGCTGACACCGAAGCACCTGCAGAGACAGAGGCACCGGCTGACACCGACGCACCGGACGACTCCGACGCTCCCGCAGCTGGCGGCGAGTCCGACGGCGTTCTGCGCCTCGGCGGCATCCTTCCCGAGACCGGCAACCTTGCCTTCCTCGGACCGCCGGAATTCGCCGGTGTCGATGCCGCAGTCATCGACGTGAACGCCGCAGGCGGCGTGCTCGGCGCAGACATCGAGTGGCTCCCGGGCGACTCCGGCGACAACGGTGAAGTGGCCAACGCCACGGTTGACCGCCTCCTCGCCGAGGACGTCGACGGATTCATCGGTGCTGCAAGCTCCGGTGTCTCGCTGACCGTGATCGACAAGATCACCCAGGCCGGCAAGATCCACTTCAGCCCGGCCAACACCTCGCCGACATTCACTGACTACGACGACAACGGTCTGTACTTCCGTACCGCTCCGTCCGACGTCGTGCAGGGTGCAGCACTCGCTGACATCATGATCGCCGACGGCAACGCTTCGGCCACCTTCCTCGTGCTCAACGATGCCTACGGCACCGGCCTGCTCGAGTTCACCCAGGGCCCGTTCGAGGCACAGGGTGGCGTGGTCGACCTCGCCGAGATCTACGACCCGAAGGCCGAGAACTTCGACGACGTGGTCGGCAAGGCTGTCGACGCCGGCTCCGACGCCATCGTCATCATCGGCTTCGACGAGACCTCGAAGATCCTCACGGGTCTCATCGAGCGTGAAGCCGGCCCGGCGCAGAAGAACGTCTACGGCACCGACGGCAACATGGGTAACGCCCTCGCCTCGGCCTTCGATGACCCTTCGGTCCTCGCTGGCATGCGCGGCACGCTCCCAGGCGTCGACGTCGACGGTCAGCTCGCTGACTTCCGCGACAAGCTCCTCGCTGTCGACCCGGCCCTCGAGGACTTCTCGTACTCGGCAGAGTCGTACGACACCGTGGTCATCATGGCACTCGCTGCAACAGTGGCGGGCTCCGATGACGGCGTTGCCATCGGCGCTGAGATCAACGACGTCACCCGTGGCGGAGAGAAGTGCACGACCTACGCCGACTGCCTCGCACTCGCCGAGGCCGGCACCGACTTCGACTACGACGGTGTCTCCGGCCCGCTCGAGTTCCGTGACGAAGGTGAGCCCACACAGGCTTCCATCCTCATCCTGGAATTCGATGAGACCGGCACGATCGTCGTCGACGGTTCGGTCGAAGGTTCGGTCGAGGTCTGATCAACTCAGACATCTGCTGATCACCTGATCAACAACTGACGGAGCCCGGGACCTCGGTCCCGGGCTCTTTCTGTTTTCCGCGTCCCCCCATCCCCCTCCCCACTCCCCACTCCCCATCCACCGCCCCTGTCCAAGGCCCCGCCCGTCTCATCGGTTTGTGTCAGCACAGAGACCGACCGCAGGCGTTGTGGCTGACACAAACCCTCCTACTGTCTGCACAACCGAGTTTGCGTCAGCGCATACGTCGGCAGTTCACCTTGTTGCTGACACAGACCGACGAGCGCTCCGGGCCCCTAACTGTGTGACAGCGCATCACCACACTGTTCACATGACCAACACGAACCGTCGGATACGGACGGCAACGACTGGTCAGTTGGGCATCGTCACCCGACAGCAGGCTGCTGCTGTCGGCGTGTCGACCGCCCAACTCCGGCGCCGAGTCCAGAGCGGCACCCTCGACCGAAACGGTCCCAACAGCTACCGGCTCCCCGGAGCGTCCACCACCGATCATGCTGCGCTGCGGGGCTTGCTCCTCGACGTCGATCAGGCATGGGCGAGCGGGCCGACAGCAGCGGCTGTACACGGCTTCGACGGCTATCGACTCCGGCCGCCGTTCGACTTCACCGTGCGGCGCGGGCGAGACGTCCAACGAGTCGGGCACCGGGCACACACCGCCAAACGACTCGAGTTGATCGATCTCGATGTCGTCGATGACATTCCCGTGTTGAGCGGGGCTCGCACGCTCATCGATCTGGCCCGCACCGAAGGTGTCGAACAGCTCGTCTCGGCGTTCGACTCCGGGCTGCGTGACGGCCTGTTCAACGAGGATCTTCTGCACCGTCGAATCGTCGCACTGCGCTCGAGTGGTCGATACGGAATCCCTCAGCTCCTGGAGGCAATCGAGACCCACGAGTTCGGCGCCGGAGGCCACAGCTGGCTCGAGCGTCGATTCCTGCAGCTCGCAGCAGCCGCAGGGCTCCCCCGTCCACTCACCCAGCAGTGCCTGACCAGGGCGAAGAACCGCGTGGTCCGAGTCGACTTCCGTTTCCCGGGCACCGATCTGGTTGTCGAGGTGCTCGGCTATCGGTATCACCGGACCACAGACCAGATCGCCCGAGACACCGAACGGATGAATGCCCTCGTTGCCGACGGTTACCGCGTCTTCCAGTTCACGTACGACGCCATCGTCAGTTCACCCGACGACGTCATCGGCACGATTCGGATTGCCTTGGCCGCCTGAGGCGGTTTGTGTCAGCGACAAGATCGACATCCAACGTTGTCGCTGACACAAACCCCCGGGCAAGGGGGGCAAGGGGGGCAAGGGGCAAGGGCTGCGAGGGCTGCGAGGGCTGCGAGGAGCACGTGAGCGGGCTGGGCAGGCTGATCTGACGGTTTGTGTCAGCGCCAAGGTCGACTGCGGGCGTTGTGGCTGACACAAAGCTCGGAGCGAGCGATTCGGCGGGGTGTCGGCGGCTGCTGCGGGCGGGGTCTCGGCGGTCCAGGGTGGGCGGGGCGTCAGTCGTCTTGGTGGTCTTTGACCAGGGTGCCCAGGTACAGCTCGATGACCTTCGGGTCAGTCAGCAGCTCCTTGCCGGTGCCGGTGTAGGCGTTCGATCCCTGATCGAGCACGTAGCCCCGATCACAGATCTGCAGGCAACGGCTGGCGTTCTGCTCGACCATCACGATCGACACGCCTGCTTTGTTGATCTGGTGGCACCGGATGAACACCTCGTCCTGCAGCGCAGGTGAGAGACCCGCCGACGGCTCGTCGAGCAGCAGGACCGATGGGTTCATCATCAGGGCACGACCCATGGCCAGCATCTGGCGTTCGCCACCGGACAGTGATCCGGCGCGTTGGTCGGCGCGCTCCATGAGACGGGGGAACATGCCACCGACCACATCGACACGCTTCTTGTAAAGCGGCGGATCCAAGAAGGTTCCCATCTCCAGGTTCTCGGTGACGGTGAGCGCAGGGAACACGTTGTTGTTCTGCGGCACGTAGCCGATACCTCGGCTGACCAGCTTGTTCGCCTTGAGGTTGGTGATCTCTTCGCCGCGGTGACGGACTTGGCCGTCGCGCACGTCGACGAGGCCGAACATCGCCTTCACGAGCGTCGACTTGCCTGCGCCGTTCGGGCCGATGATTCCCACCAGCTCGCCCTGGGCGAGTTCGAGTGAACAGTCGTTCAAGATGTTGACGCCGGGCACATAGCCCGCTGTCAGGTTGTCGGCGACGAGCAGCGGCTCGGCTTTCGCTGGGGTGTCAGACATCGTCGGTGCTCACAGTTCGGTGTCGAGGTCGAGTGCGGAGTCGTGGTTCGATCCGAGGTAGGCATCGACCACGGCTTTGTTCTGGCCGATCGATGCCGGGGGGCCCTCGGCGATGATGCGACCTTCGGCCATCACGATCACCCAGTCGGAGATCTCCTGGACCATGTCCATGTCGTGCTCGACGAAGAGTACGGTCATGCCCGCATCACGCAAGCCGGTGACGTGGCCGAGCAGGGACTGCGTGAGCGCAGGGTTGACGCCTGCCATTGGTTCGTCGAGCATCACCATCGACGGCTCCACCATGAGGGCACGAGCCATTTCGAGCAGCTTGCGTTGACCACCGGACATCGTGCCGGCGAATTCGTCGCGCATGTGCGTCAGTTTGAAGCGCTCGAGCAGTGCATCGGCACGGGCCTCGACAGCTTTCTCCTGGTCTTTCCACATGAACGGCAGCACCGAACGCCAGAGCGACTCACCCTTCTGGCCGGTCGCCCCGAGCTTCATGTTCTCGATGACCGTCATCTTCGACAGCGCCTTGGTCAACTGGAACGTGCGCACCATGCCGTAGTTGGCGATCTTGTGCGCCGGCACCTTGTCGATGTTGTGACCATCGAAGACCCGGGTGCCCTCGTCAGGCGTGTCGAAGTTGGTGAGGAGGTTGAACAGCGTCGTCTTGCCCGCACCATTGGGGCCGATCAGCGCGGTGATCACGCCACGTTGCACTTCGACGTGTTCGGCGTCGACGGCGGTGAGGCCTCCGAAGCGCCGGACGACGTTGTCAGCCACCAGGATCGGGTCGGGCTTCTTCGCCCCCGGCTCCCATGGAACATCGGCCAATGCGGCGCGGGCTGCTTGTGAATCGACACCGGCGATCTTGTCGGAGACCGCCACACTCATGTCAGACGCTTCGCCCGGCACCCCCGGGATCGGGCCTGCGTCAGGGATCAACTCGTCCTTGAACTCGCCGTCGAACTGGTCACCGGTCATCGAGTGCCATCTCTTCCTTGTTCCCGAAGATGCCTTGCGGACGGAATGCCGCAAGGAGTGCGAGGCCGAGGCCCATCAGCATGAATCGAACTTGGCCGACCTGAGGACCGTCGATGATCCCATCGCTGATCAGCCCCGACGACACTCCCTGTCGCAGGAATGTGTCGGTGAAGCTCAAGAAGCCGTAGAACAACGACGCTCCGATGATCGGGGCGAGCACCTTGCCGGCGCCGCCGAGGATCAATGCGACCCACACGAAGAATGTGACGTCGGTGATGAAGTTGTCCGGCTGGGCGACGGAGAAGCCGATCGCACGGATCATGCCGCCGACGGCACCGAAGACGCCGCCCAGAATCAACGCCTGCATCTTGTAGGCGTAGGCGTTCTTGCCGAGACTGCGCGCTGCGTCTTCGTCTTCACGAATGGCCTTCAGCACCCGACCCCACGGGCTTCGGATCAGCAACCAGCAGATCGTGGCCGCGATGGCAAGAATGACCCAGCCGACGATCACCAGGAAGAACTGATTGCCGGTGAACAGGTTGAAGAGGTAGCGGCCCTGCGTGTCGAACGGGCTCAGGTCGTAGAACGTGCCCGAGAAGCCGGTCAAGCCGTCCGAGGAGTTGGTCCACTTCTTGATTCCCGGAGTCGGTGAGCGCACCACGATGCGGAAGATCTCTGCCACGGCGATCGTGACGATCGCAAGGTAGTCCGCGCGCAGCCGCAAGGTCGGTATGCCCATCACCAGAGCGAAGATGACCGGGAAGACGACGATCGCGACGAAGATGCCCAACCAGAAGAGTGTGCTTTCGCTCAGGTTCCAGCCGAAGTTCCGGTTGGCGGCCGGCCCGATGGTCGCAACGGTCATGGCGAGGCCGTAGGCACCCGCGGCCATGAACACGGCCTGGCCGAAGTTGAGCAGCCCGGTATAGCCGAAGTGGATGTTGAGGCCGATGGCGGCCAGTGCGAAGACGATGAAGAACTCGCCTATGAGCCCACGGAACAGGCTCTCGATGATTGATCCCCAATCCATGATGCTCTCCTATCCGATCCGTTCCGCTCGTCCGAGCAAGCCTTGCGGGCGCACCAGGAGAATGATGATCAATGCGAGCAACGCACCGATGTTCTTCATGTCGCCGGGAATCACCAGCGTGGACATCTGGATGAACACACCGGCGATGATGCTGCCGAACAGGGCGCCGTAGGCGGTACCGAGGCCGCCGAGCGTGACGCCGGCGAACATCAGCAGCAACAGGCGGAAACCCATCTCCCAGTTGATGTTCTCGGTCAGACCGAACAGCACACCGCCGAGGCCGGCGAGCGCACTGCCGACAATCCACACCCACCGGATCACCTGTTCGACATCGATGCCCGAGGATTCGGCGAGATCGCGATTGTCAGCGACTGCCCGCATGGCTTTGCCCGCCCGAGTCTTGCGGAGCGCCGTTGCGACGGCGACCAGCACCAGCGCAGACAGCACGACGATGAAGATGTCCTTGCGGAGCATCGTGAAGAGGCCGAAGAACTCGACCTGCTCGCCAATTCGGTAGTCACGGTAGAACCCGGCTCGACCACCGAACTGGAACAGGAAGACATAGCGGAAGAAGATCGACAGACCGATCGAGACGACCAGCGCGGAGATGAGGCTGGCGCCCCGGTTGCGCAGTCGTTTCCACACGAACTCGTTGAACAGGAATCCGGCGACACCGCTGAGAATAATGGCGATCACCGCAGCGAAGGCGAGCGACGTCATCCAACTTCCGAGGATGTCGAACTGCCACGTGACGTGGAAGAGGAAGCCCACCATGGCGCCGAAGGTCACCATCTCGCCATGCGCGAAGTTGGTGAGGCCGGTGGTGCCGTAGATCAGCGAGAGGCCGATGGCACACATCGCGATGATCATGCCGAGCTTGATGCCGTCGACGAACAGCTGGATGGCCTGGATGTTGTTCGATTCGGCGATCACTCGTTCGCCGAGCGGGAACAGGGTGTTCTTCTCGGTGTTGGTCTGGACTTCGACGCCGGTCAGCGGATTGTTGTCAGGGTTGCGCAACTCGAAGCCCTGGAGGGTGTCGACATCGACCTCGACGGAGTAGACGCCGGGACCGGGCAGGTCGACGCGCCACACGCCTTCGGTATCGGTGGTGGCCGTTCCGACTTCGTTCCCGTCGGCATCGAACACGGTGAACTCGACACCTTCGACGAAGACGTCCTCGCCGGCATCGTCCTTGGCACGCATCGTGCCACCGACGGTTTCGTTGGCTTCATCCTGAGCGAGCGCCGGACCGCCGATGGCAAGCACCGCCATGAGCGCCGCAACGATCGAGACGAGAACGGTCGACCAGGGACGTCCGCTGGACGGCCGACCGGATCGCTGGACTGATGTGGAGTCAACCCGCCCTTGTGGCGGTCCCCCCTGAGACCTGTGCAACACGGTCCGGACTCTAGGCGTTTTCGAGCAGAGCGGGTGCAATCCCGGTGGCACGTTCTGTGACGACTGCGTTTCGGGCGAGGAGGACGAGCCGCATCGTGAGCACCCACAGGATCGTGGCGAGTGCGATGTGTACGCCGACCAGCAACTCGGGCACGCCGTTGAAGTACTGCGTGTAGCCGACGGCACCTTGGAGGAACCCCACGAAGATCCACGCCGACAGTGTCGACGTCACCGCCGATGGCCCGCCCGAGCGCACGCTCCACGCCAACGAGCAGGCGACGAGCAGCGTGGCGATCACCGTGATGCTGTGCAGCCGGGCGACGTTCGAAATGTCGAAGCCGAATCGGCGCACGTCCTCCTCACCGGCGTGCGGGCCGGTACCGGTGACGATCGTGCCGGTCACGAGTGCCGCCGCTGTGAGCACTGCCACCAGCACGGACATCGACGCGACGGACGGGCCGGCGGACCGTAATGGCGACGGATGCGTCGGCGAGGGGCGTGAGCGCGAACGATGAATCGCGACCATCCCGAACGAGATGGAGACCATCGCAAGCAGGAAGTGGGACTGTACGAGCGCCGGGTGCAGGTCGCCACGTACCGCGATGCCGCCGACGACACCGTTCGCGAGCACCGACACCAGCACGCCGACCGCTGGCCAGCGCACGCCGATGCGTCGCTCCCCGTCGGCATCGCGCTGGCGGAAGCTCGCAATGGCGAGCAGGAGCGTCGGTACCCCGATGAGACCGCTCAGCAACCGATTCACTTGCTCGATTGCAGTGTGACCCGAAGAGACGTCGACGAAGCGTTCGGCGTTGCAGTTCGGCCAGTCATCGCACCCGAGCCCGCTGCCGGTGAGGCGGACCACTCCCCCGGCCGCGACCAGGACGCAGATCCCGACGGTCGTGACGATGGCGAGCTGACGGTAACGATGGAGGCTGCGCAACCAACCCGACGCCTGCCCGTCTGACCCCGATGCGTGTCCCTCCGACATGGAGGCCAAGGCTACGACTAGCGTCACCTGAGTGCTGAGTTCGTTCGACGACTTTCCCATCCATCAGACGTCACATCCCGTCTCGCAAACCGCCGGGACCGACCTCAATCACTACGACCGCTACTTCTTCAACGGCTACACCCGCGACACCCGACTGTTCTTCGCAGCTGCGATGGGCCTGTATCCGAATCGTCATGTCGCCGACGCCCACTTCAGCGTCGTCCTCGACGGCCAGACCATCGACGCAGAACAGATCAACGTCCACGCCTCACGGCGCGCCCCGCTCGACCGGGCCGAAGCAAACACCGTCGGGCCGATCCAGGTCGAGGTCGTCGAGCCGTTGCACACGTTGCGGATCATCGTCGACGCACCCGAACACAGCCTGCGTGCCGACCTCACCTTCCATCGCCGATCCGCACCGATCCAGGAGCCGCACTTCTTCAATCAGATCGGCCAGCGTGTCCTCATGGATTCGACCCGGATGACTCAGTTCGGCACCTGGGAAGGGTGGATCGAAGTCGACGGCGACATGGTTGAGCTCGAGCCCGGCGAGACCATTGGTAGCCGCGATCGGTCCTGGGGAGTCCGGCCGGTTGGCGAGCCGGCGGCAACGGGCGCCCCGGTGGCCGACCCACAGTTCTATTGGCTGTGGGCACCGATCAACTTCGACACGTTCTCGACGCACTTCGACATCAACGAACTCTTCGACGGCAAGCGGTGGCACGAGACCGGCTACGTCGCGGCCGCCGACAGTGACCCCACCGACACCAGCCTGGCCGACGCCATGCGTGCAGTCGATTACCGGGTCGGCTGGCAGCCCGGCACGCGGCGCGCAGAGTGGTTCGAGATCGACTTCGAACCCTGGCACGGAGCGCCATCGACGATCGCGCTCGAGCCGCTGTTCGACTTCCACATGCTCGGTATCGGCTACGGACATCCGGATTGGCGTCACGGCGCCTGGAAGGGCGAGCTCGAAGTCGGCGGCGATCGTTGGAAGCTGCCCGTCGAGGACCCGACGGCGTTCCACCACATCCACATCCAATCGATCGTCCGGGCCACGACGAGCGGTGGCTTGGGTGTTCACTCCGGTCTGGGCATTCTGGAACAGCTCGCCATCGGCCGTCATGACCCGACCGGGCTGACCGGCCTGAACGACGGCTGGGCGGACTGACAGCGACCTGCGCGCGGGCGGAGCGCGATCAGGTGTGGCGGATGCTCATCCCGCCATCGACGGCGATGACCGCACCGTTGACGAAGCTCGAGGCCGGCAGGCACAGATTCAGCGTCATCTGCGCGACCTCTTCGGGGTGCCCGTATCGCCGTAACGGCACGCGGCGGCGCGCGTAGGTGGCCTTGGCGTCGTCGTCGATACCTGCCGTCATTCCGGTGTCGATGGGCCCGGGACACACGCAGTTGACCGTCACTCCGTGTCGACCCAGCTCGACCGCGAAACTCTTGGTGAGCCCGACGACGCCAGCCTTGGTCGCAGCGTATGCCGCCAGGCCTGCTGTGGTCACGATGGCCTCGGTCGAGGCGATGTTCACGATTCGTCCGTCGCCGGACTCGATCAGGTGCGGGACCGCTGCCCGGATCAGTCGAGCGTGGGCGGTGAGGTTCACGTCGAGAGTCTGGGCCCAGTTGGTCTCGAAGTCGTCCTCGGCTTGGAACGCCGAGTTGATCATCGACACACCGGCGTTGTTCACCACGACGTCCAACCGTGCTCCCCAGTCGACGGTTCGCTCGACCAGCGACTTCAGCTGTTCGGCATCGGCCACGTCGCACTCAGCACCGAGGGCTACGTCCGACCCGTGCTCACTCACGATCTCCTCGACGACAGCGTTGACTCGGTCGGCACCGAGGTCCGCGACCACGACCCGTGCTCCCTCGTCGGCCAGCAGGTGAGCCGTCGACCGACCCATGCCGCTCGCGGCACCAGTGACGATGGCAACCTTGCCGTCGATCGAACGCGACAGGGACGTCAGTCGCTTCACGGCTTGATCTCGTAGAAGGCGTTCAGATTGTGCCTGACGCCGAGCGTGCGAAAGCGCCCGAATCCGGCCGCGGAGGCCATCTCGCGCGCCTTGGCTTCCGGGAGGCCGAGCGTGCCGAGGCCCTCACCGTCGGGTTCCGACAGCGCCGACGACATGCACGACAGCACGCTGATGCCGTACATCAGCGCTGCCATCGGATTCTGCTCGACGTTTTCGGCCAGCGTGTCCGCGCTCCGGATGTCGACGAGCAACCAGGTCCCGTCGTCCGCGAGAGCCGCTCGGATCGATTCGATCATCTGCGTCGGGTGCGCCATGTCGTGGATGCAGTCGAACGTGGTGACGAAGTCGATCGAGTGATCATCCGGCAGTGGCTCGTCGCGCGGATCGACGAATCGGGCGTTGTCGAGACCTGCCTCGACGCGGCGTTCCTCGGCACGGTCGAGCGCGTGACGCGAGATGTCGTATCCCACGAACGTCGAGTGAGGGAACTCGGCAGCCATCATCAGCACCGCTCCCCCGGCGCCGCAACCGATGTCGGCAACAGTGATGCCCGTGTGCAAACGCTCCACGATTCCGTCGAGTGTGGGCAGCACGGTCGGGATGAGATGCGACTTGTTCCACGGCTCGAAGCTGCGTTCGATCCCCACCGCCCCCTCATGGCCGTGACTGTCGTAGTCATGGCCGACTCCGGTCCGGAAACTCTCCGGCATCAGGTCCAGCGCAGCCATCGTCTGGGGGAAGCGATGGAACATTCCGGTGCCCGACGCCGGATGATCTGGGGATGCGAGCACGGCGACACCTTCAGATGACAGGCCGAAGCGTTCGCTGCCGGCGCCGCCGGAGTCGTCGATCTCGAGCAGGCGAGCTGCGGCCTGGTTCGAGGCCCACTCGCGCACCCACCGCTCGGACAGATCGAGTCGTCCGGCGAGCTCGGCCGTCGTGAGCGGGCCGGCGGCCTCGGCGAGTGCCGAGAACAGCCCGAGGCGGTCACCGAGGTGGATCATCCCCGCAGTCACGGCACCACTGAGCTGCGTGAAAACGTTGAAGCCGAACGCCTTCAGCTTGTCGGGATCGGTCGTGATCGTCGTCAGGTCGCTCATGTGCCGACTCTAGTTTTCAGCAGTTCAACGGCTTCGATCGTCCTCGGCCAAGTGCTCGGAATTGCCGAGGGCGCTCAGGCCGAACGCATGGCCATCGCCCAACTCGAACGTTTCGAGTCGGGTGATCGAGGTGTGGTTCAGCTGGAAGCGTTCCCACTGCCACGGCACCGGCTCGACACCGAGCAGATGCCCGATCATCATCGAGTTCGTCCCTGCGTGCGCCACCAAGGCAATTCGCTGGTCCGGTCGGTCGAGTTGCCACACCGGGAGTTCGCCGTCCGAGCGGACCCCACCGCGTGCGGCCATGAAGCCATCGACGCCAGTGACGATGCGATCCGCGAAGTCCCGCACCGATTCGCCGCCCTCGAGGCCACTCCAGCGTTCGAGCGAGGGGCGCGCGAGCAGCTCTCGGTACGCCTCCTGGGCGCGCGAATACGGGGTCCCGTGCCAGGCCGGATCTCCGATCTCACGGAGCCATGGCTCGATCACCTCGTCACGATCCAGCGCTGCGTAGAGGGGTGCAGCCGTCTGCCGGGCGCGCTGCAGCGGCGACACGATGATCTCGTCGAAGGTCTCCGCTGCGAGCAGGTCGGCCATTCGCTGTGCCTGGTGGTGACCGAGTTCGGTGAGCGGCGGATTCTCGACATTGAGATCGTCACGCATCCATTCGGGTTGGCCATGCCGGATGAGAACGATCTCCATGGCGCCGAAACCTAGCGGCGCCTTGCCTCCGTCTGGACGCACCGGCGGTAGGTTGCGCCCGGATGGGCGAGTCCGACATCCACGAGACGGTTCCCGGCTGGCACGCCGACCCGCGGGCGCGCTTCGAGTTGCGCTATCACAACGGACGAAATTGGACCGCCGACGTGGCAACCGATGGCGATCGATTCGTCGATCCGCTCGGGACCCGTCCCCAACCGCCCGGCACGCACCAGCACTCGCACCAGCAGCCGGGCCGGTACCCGCAGCCGTCGAATCGGGTCGCCACTGCGTCGATGATCCTCGGCATCGTGGCCATCTGTATCGGGTGGATGCCGTTCGTCGTCGCGCTCGGCCTCCTCGCCGCCGTCCTGGCACTTGTGTTCGGCATCGTCGGCCGACGGCAGGCCGCCGCCGGGGCGACGGGTGCGGGGTTCGCCCGCACCGGGCTCATCACCGGCGCCATCGGTCTGCTCGTGTGCGTCGGCGGGGTCGTGTTTTCCGTGTCGCTCCTGCGGGCGGTCGATCGATTCGAACAGCCCGCAGAGCACGAGACCTCGATCACCTCGTGCACCCTGGACGGAAACGACCTGACGGCAACGGGCACGCTCGCCAACCTCAGCGACTCGTCGGATTCGTTCACTGTCCGCGTGTACTTCGTGCGTCCTGGCACCGACAACCCCCGACGCCAGGCCACCATCGTGCTCCCGAACGTGCCTGCTGGACAGAGTGCAGACTTCGAGGCCACCCGCACGATTGGCGACCTGGACCTCGATTGCATCGTCGGCGCGGTGCGCGGCCCGCTGCCCTACGGCGTCGATCCCGGCACCTGAGCGACCACGTTCGCAGCGCTGCCGGCGATTGCGTTTCGCTGGTGTGCGACGGTGGTCGCCGAGACCCATGCGTCGTACAGACCGGCGTACACCCCACCGCCATCCACGAGGTCGTCGTGCGTGCCGTCCTCGACGAGTACGCCGTGCGACAGGACGAGCACCCGGTCCGCGCGTGCTGCGGTCGAGAGCCGGTGAGCAATGGCGATGGTGGTGCGGCCCGATGCGAGCACATCAAGGGCACGAGAGATGCGCACCTCGGTGAGTGCGTCGACACTCGACGTTGCTTCGTCGAGGATGAGAACATCGGGATCCGCGAGACCCGCCCGGAGCAGCGCAACGAGTTGCCGTTCGCCTGCGCTCAGTTGGCCACCCCGCTCGCCGACCCTCGTATCCAGGCCGTCGCCGAGCGTCTCGATCCAGTCTCCGACGTCCAGGTCCGCGACGATCCGCTCGACGTCTGACCGGTCCGCCCCCTCCCGAGCAAAGGCGACGTTGGCCCCGATGGTGTCGTCGAAGAGGAACGGCTCCTGGGACACCACAACCAGCCGCGCTCGAAGATCGGAACGTGCCACATCGACGAGCGGCACGCCACCGAGGCGGATCGCACCCGCCGTGGGGTCGGCCAATCGTGCGACGAGACGACCCAGCGTCGTCTTGCCCGAACCCGTCGAGCCGACCATCGCCACCTGCTGACCAGCGGGGATCACGATCGAGACGTCGCGGAGCACGAGGACGCCTCCGCGTTCGGACTCGTCGAGCCCTTCGTCTGCGCGTACCGGGTACTGGTAGTCGAGATGTTCGATCGCAATGTCGAGCCGACCTGGTGGTAGCGCGACGGGATCTGCGGGTTCGGTCGGCGTGATCGGCAGGTCGAGTACCGACAGCACCCGGTGCAACCCGGCGACGGCGGTCTGGGTCTGGTCGATGACCTCGGTGAACTCGGCGATCGGCTCGAGGAACCGGTAGGTCAAGAACACGAAACTCACCAGCGCTCCTGCGGTCAGCCCGTTGCCCGGGCCCCGCCAGACACCGGCGCCGATCACCGCTGACACGGTGAACACCGCGAAGATCTCCCCAGACGGAAACAGAAACGCACCGTAGAGTGCCGCCCGAATCCGGTCACGAGCCTTGCGTTCGGTGGTTGCTTGGACCACCTCGGCGATCATCGGTCCGGCCGAGTATGCCCTGATCGCCGGAGCGCCCGAGACGACCTCGGCAATCGCTCCGAGCATCACGCCGTTGCTCTCGCGCGCCCGCCCGTGGGCGACGATGAGTCGCTTCTGCACGGCGCGTAGGACGAATGCGAGTGGCAGGGAGATGGCGAAAGCGATGAGGGCCAGCATCCAGTCGTAGGCGAGCATGGCTGCGGCAACGATCACCATCAGTGTCGAACTGCGCATCCACGACATTCCGCCCCACTGGAAGAACTGGGCCAACGTCTCGATGTCTGATGTCACCCGAGCAACGAGTCCGCCGCGCCGTTCTTCGTTGTGGTCGTCGAGACTGAGTTCGTTGATGTGCCCGATGAGCGAGGATCGCAGGTCGTACAGCGCCCGTTCGCTGCGCTCACCCAGACGGACCTGCGCCTGCCGGAGCGCGACCGCCGCGACCGTCACGGCAACGACGGCGACGAGCGCGAGTTGGACGACGAACCCGACGCGCACCTCGTCCTGACCCACGATGCCCTTGTCGATCGCCTGCTGGATCAGAATCGGCACGACGATCCGACCGGCTGAGCCCAGCGCTGCCAGTCCGAACGTGATGCCCAGCCCGTCGCGCAGCACCGGAGCGGCGTCCAGGCCGCGACGGATGGTCGTCCAGGTCGGGTCGGTGTTCCCGGTGCCGAACGAACCGCTCATCGCGCGTCCTCACGATCGGATTCGAACGCTTCGACCAGCTTGCGATACTCACCGTGTCCCGCCAGCAGATCCTCGTGTGTGCCGTGTCCCGTCATCGTGCCTGCCGACAGGAAGACGACGTCGTCGGCCAGCGCAATGGTCGACGGCCGCGATGCGATGAGGAGGACGGTGGTCCCGCCGAGCGTCGTTCGCATGTTCGCAAGCACGGATGCCTCCGTCGCCGGGTCGAGCGCAGATGTCGTGTCGTCGAGAATCAACAGCGCAGGTCGACGGACGAGTGCCCGCGCCAGAGCGATCCGCTGCCGCTGCCCTCCGCTGAGACTCACGCCACGTTCGCCCACCACCGTCTCGAGCCGACTCGGCAGACTGCGGACGAACTCATCTGCTGCAGCTATCCGCAGTGCTTCCCAGATGGCGTCATCGGACATCGACGTGCCGAACTCGATGTTCTCGCGGACCGTGCCTGCGAGCAGAAACGCCTCTTGGAACACAATCGATCGTGCCCCAGCAGTGATCGCGATCCGGCCCGACGTCGGTGCGACGAGACCTGCGGCAAGATCGGCCAGGGTGCTCTTGCCCGCGCCGGTGGGACCGACGAGGGCGGTGATCGACGCCGCGGGAAGCGACATTGTCATCGCCGACAGTGCATCGGTCTCCGCGTCGGCGTGGCGGAACACGACATCATCGAATCTCACGCCGACTCCCGGCTCGGCAATCGAGATGCCGCGCTCGGGGTCGGATTCGACCGGTTCGGTGACGACGGCCTGGATTCGCAGCCACGCAGCCATCGACCGCGGCAGTTCCGACAGGGTGTAGCCGATCAGCCGGAGCGGCAGGACGAGCAGCGTGAAGAGAAAGATGACGCTGGAGAACTCACCGATGGTCACGTCGCCCGATTGCACGCGGACGGCTCCGATCACGACGAGCGCGATGTTGGTCAGTGTCGGAATCAGGTCGAGAAGTGCTTCGAACCAGCTCCGCATGCGGATCGCGGTGATGCGCGGCGTCAAGATGTCGCCGGCGAGCGACGTCAGCCGTTCGGTCTCGCGTCGTTCCGCCCCATAGGCCTTGATCAGCTGAATCCCTTCGAAGCTCTCGTGCACACCCGCCGAGAACGTGCCGAGCCGTCCCTGGGCTTCGGTGAAGTGCACCGCGACCGATCGCTCGTAGACGACGTTCGTGCCGATGAGCAGCGGAAACACGACGATTGCGACCAAACCGATCGGAATGTCGGTCAAGAACAACCAGATCGTCGACACGACGATCATCACCACCGTGCTCGACGCGAACGGGATCGGCGCAATCACATTGACCGTCGCCTCGGTGTCGACGCCGGCCCGGGCGATGAGATCGCCATCAGCGTGTCGACGATGCCAGCCGAGTGGCTGCGTCACCAGCTTGTCGAGCACGGCGTCGGTGTAGGTCTGGGCCACGCGCCACATCCCGATCGATGCGAACGCCCGTCGGAACACGACGCCGATGCCTCGCACCACGCCGATGCCGATGATCAACGAGAACCCCGTGATCACTGCAGCAGAGCTGACCTCGCCGTCCTCGAATCGAACGATGATGACGTTGTCGATCACCCACCGGATCGCAAAGCTCGAAGTGACCGTTGCGAGCGCGAACACTGCGGCTCCGGAGAACGCGATCACGAACGGCTTCGGATGCAACGAGAGCATCGAGCGGATCAACTGCCAGTTCCGACGGGCGCGCGACGTCGAAGGCAGAGCGGTCGCGTCGGGCACATCGCGTTTCTACCAGCGTCGCGACGCCATAGCGTCGAAGGTTGTGGTGACACACGACGACCAGACCGATCCGCGGATCGACGAACGAGGCCACTACCGACGCGCCGAGCGCAAGGCGGGCATCACGCCGTTCAAGGTGTTGTTTCCGATCGGAGCGGTGTTGTTCGTGGCGTTCTGGACCTGGGCGCTGTTCTTCGCGTCGAAGGATTCGGTCAACCGAATCGAAGACCGAGCCTGGACCGAACGGGCCGAGGTCATCTGTGAACCGGTCAAAGCCGAGCTCAAGCGGCTGGAGACGCTTGCCGACCCCGACCTCGATGTCCGCGCCGGCCTGGTGGTGCAGTCGACCGACCTCCTGTCTCAGATGCTGGACGATCTGATGGCCGTCCCGCCGACGGACGACAAGGGCATGGCGATCGTTCCCGATTGGATCAGCGACTACCGGACGTTGCTCCAGGATCGCTACAACTACGCCGACCGGTTGCGAGGCGGCAACAACGTTGCGTTCACCGAGTCGGGCGTGAGCAACGTACCGATCACCGAGCGGATCGAGAAGTTCACGATCGACAACCAGATGACCAGCTGCGCGCCACCGATTGTCGGCGTGCTCTGATCAGGCTCGTTCTGTCGGCGGTCTCAAGGGATCAACGCAACACCTGGGACCGTCGCCTGTGGTGCTGAGATGCCGTGCCGGTGAAGGGCCTGTCCTGCTCTGGGTGACTTGAGCGTCGCTCACCGGGGCGAAGGCTGTTCGCGGACAGCCTTGATGGACAGAGCGTGGTCGCTGAACTCACCGATGGTGACAAGGCAGCGGCCGGGTTCAAACTGGCGCATATCCACGGCATCGAAACGTGTCCACCTCCACCCGCGAACAGCACGACTGCGAGCGGGTGACCGCTCAAGAATGCGCAGCGTGTCGCACGATGCTGACCTGCGACACTGGAGCTGATGAGCGGTCGCCAGTTGATGCGTTGGGAACTCGGTGGTGTGGATGGACCATGGCTCAAGTGATCTTTGTCCTCGTCCTGGCGACGTGGATTCTTGCGATCACTGCCTTGGTGCGGTTCTACCGGCGCCGTCCCCGTCGCGGGTAGCCATTTCGACGGAGAGCTTTCTGGAAGAAGGCTATTCTCGACGCCCGCAAATGAGCCAATATCAGTTGTGAGACAACGCACATCCGACCGTCGGACTCCGCACACAATCGCCGGCCAACATGAGCGCACCAACCATCCGAGAACGGCACCTGAGATCGGTCGGACCCGTTCGAGAAGGTGCACGATGAGACCGAGTATGGAGGCGACCGCAACCGGACTGGGCGGCTTGTTCGAGTTGTCGACTCGGTCGTGTCCGGCTGAACTTCGGTATCTGGTGGGTTGTCAATCGGCGGCGGTTGCGGGGGCTCTTGGTGCGTTGTCGACCAAGGCGTTCAGAGCTGCGATATGACGACTGATCGAGCTTCGACCCTGTCTGGTCACCTTGTACCAGGTTTGCCGGCTCCGCCCCTTTCCGGTCTTTCGCACGGTGACGTACCCAGCTGCGGCGAGGGCGCTCATGTGCTTGGAGAGATCCGAGTCGTTCAGAGTGAGAGCGTCTCGAAGGAAGACGAACTCGACTTCGGCTGAGGTGACAACCACGCCGAGGGCAGCCAGCCGTTTCGGATTGTTCAGTGTCGGGTCGAGTTGGTCCAGCGTCACGCTGGGCCGCCGGCAACAGGATCGATCCCGAGAGCGGCTTCATCGCGCCTCGCCGCGCCGGCGTAGCGGGTCTCGTAGACCGCAACGAGTGCGGTGAACATCGAGAACGCCAGGATCGAGGCCACCCACCAGTCCACGAGGAGATAGGCAGCGACGACCGCGGCGATGACGACGACGTAGCCAACGAAGAAGACCGTCATCTCTCGCTTGATTGCGGGCGGAGCGCCACGCAAGTTCGGCATGACGCCACGCTTGCCGATGTACCAGCGGATCCCGGCGCCACCTACAGCGAGGAGCCCGAACAGCAGCATGATCGACAGCCAGGTTGGTGCTGCGTACGACGCAACGAATCCCGCTGCCCAACCACCGGCGAGCACCGGATACCACCGACCGAGGGGTGGATATCTGGTGTACACCATCGCCCTGGCCTGCTCGACAGCCCGAAGCTGATCGCCGGCCAGGCGCCCGGAGTCTGGGTCTTCGTTCCACGGTGTCACTGTTTCAGGTTCCATATTGGAATGTTAATCAATACTTTCCAAGATCGCAACTGAACCCGTCGATCTCGACGCCGGTAGAGCCACCGGCAGCGCATAACGCCAGACACATCGACCGTCGTTCGACCGCTCGTATCGGCACCTCGGCGCTTGGGTGACCACTCGAGATCGTGCGTCAGGCGTTGGGATTCTGCAGGCTGACTGGGATGTCTCGGCTGGTGTGGAGGAGTCGCCAAACGTCGACCGAAGTTTCGCGCTCCAAGTAGAACAACAGGTACGGAAATCGGCCGACTGCCACGACTCTGAGATCCGGAACAGTGAGTTCGTACGCGAACCGGAGCGAGCCGAGCCGAGGATTTCGACCGATGCGTCTTGCTGCGGCTTCGACAGCGTGGACGAAGCGGATGGCGGTTGCGGCGCCGGCTTCGATGGCGTAGTAGCCGCTGACTGATTCGAGGTCGAGGGTCGCGAGTTCGCGGAACTGGACCGGCTTCGCCGCCAAGAGTTCAGGCCTCTGTCGAGATGCGCTGTCGTAGTGCGTCGAAGTAGGCGGCGTCGGCAACGACACCGGGGCCGGAGTTCGCGCCTTCGAGGACGAGTTCACGGAGGCGGCCTCGTTCGCGATCACGTCGGATCAGATCGCGGACGTACTCGCTGGTTGACCCGTAACCGTCGTGAGTGACCCGCTCGTCGACGAACGCCCTCAGCTCGTCGGGCAGCGACACGTTCATCGTGGTCATGGATGAGACCGTAGCCGATTTGACAAAGCTTGTCATCTCGCGATCACCAGGTAGCGCATATCTCCACGTCGGCAGCTAGCGACAGACTGCGCGCGATCAGGCACTTGAGGACGGGGTCTCTCCGCCGGCAAGGAACTACTCACAGCCCATATCCGCACGCCGTTGCGGGGACGTCCGCTGGTGTCCGGAGCCCGAGCGTCTGGCAAGTTCGGCCGCGCCTCGACAGAGTTCCAGATCTGGTCGTGGTCGTCGGGAGTCATCTGTGCGCCCTTTGCACACCTCGCTGTCTTCGAGAGTCAGATGGTGTTGCGTTCACCGGTTGAGACCACCGTCGAACATCAGAGCTGCTTGATCACCTTGGCCGGCACGCCGGCAGCCACGCAGTTGTCGGGCAGATTCCCCGTGACGACGCTGTTTGCCCCGACGACGACGTGACGGCCGATCGTGGCGCCTGGCAGGACGACCGTTCCGTGCCCCAACCACGAGCCGTCACCGACCACGACGGGACGTTCGGCCATGACCTGCGCCGAGATCGGCACACCAAGGTCGTCATAGCCGTGGTTCTGATCGGTGATGTAGACGTGGTGGCCCGTCCAGACGTCGTCGCCGATCGTGATCTGGAGGTGACCGACGATGCCACTCCCCTTGCCGATCAGACATCGGTCGCCCACAGAGATCACGGGGTCGGTGATCATCTCCTGACCGGGCACCATTCCCGCCGAGAGCGTGACCTGGGGACCGAACAGTGTGCCGCTGCCGATGTGGATGTAGCGCTCGTTGAACAGCGTGTTCGGCGGGAAGCAGATGACACTGTTCGCACCGAGGCGGCCGAAGCGTTTACCACGTCGCGTGTCCGGGCCGATTGCGCCGAGTTCGCGCACGACGTCCCAGCTGCGATGCACGAGTTCGCCAGATGCTCGCTTCGCCCCGGTCAGCAGGCGCTGGCGCAGTGTGTCCGGGACCGGGTCACGTTCGAGCACGCCGTGACGCTATCGACTCACGCGTGGCCGGGTCGCTGGGAATAGTCCTCCCAGGGGCCATCGCGATCGGCGATCACCGGCTTGAACCCGCGCTCGGCGATGTCTTCGGTCCACTGGTACGCCTCTTCGGTGTGGCGTGTCATCCCGTCGAAGAACGTGCCCAGCATCTGCGATGTGCGCAGGCCCATGTTCTCGTACGCCTGGTTGATCAGCAGCTTGTTGAGCGCGAGTTGGTTCGCCGGAATGGATGCGAAGCGTCGAGCCTCGGCTTCGGTCGCTGCGCTGATCTCGTCGGCAGGTACAACCTGGGAGACGAGGCCGATCCGGTGAGCAGTGGTGGCGTCGATCGCTCGGCCGGTGAGCAGGAACTGTTTGGCGTGTTCGAGACCGAGCCGATGGACCCACATCATCGTGGTCGGTGTCCCGTAGATCCGGCTCGGGGCGTAGCCGATATGCGCGTCGGCGGCCATGAACAGCAGGTCGGCGCAGAGCACCATGTCGGTTGCTCCGCCGACGGCCCAGCCGGCGATCTCTCCGATGACCGGCTTCGGGCACTCCCAGATCTTCATGAACCGGCGGACGTTGTTGTTCATGAACTGGTAGTCCCGGACCGGGTCCCAGGCACCCTCGCGCGGCGCAGGCCCCTTGGCGCCGTAGGGGGTGGACCAGCCAGGCGGGTGACTGTCACTCTTGGAGTAGTCGGCAGCGGCGGTGAGGTCGTAACCGCCGGTCAAGGTCCCGCCCGTGCCACGCACGACGACTGCGGCGACGTCGACTGATTTCGTCGCCGCGTCGATGCCGTCGGCGATGCCTTGGATCACCGCATCGGTCAGCGTGTTCTTCTTGTGCGGACGATTGAGCGTGATGATCGCGATGTCGTCTCGCTCTTCGTAGACCACCACGTCGCCCGGCGCATGGGACGCTTCGGTGCTCATGTGCCGACCAACTGGGCGCCGTCGCTGCCGATCACGGCGTCGAGCGGTGAGGCATAGCGCAATGGTGTCGACGTGAAGGCGTTGCGGATCTGGTCGACCATCATCTGCACCAGTTCACTCGGTTCTGGCGATGCTGGACGAATCACGTAGCGCAACGCCGGAGCATCACCGATCGATGCCGGGCGTTCCCACTCCGTGTGCTGTTCGGTGACGAGCCGCCGATTGATGAGCGCAATGCCTGCGCCGCTCGCCAAGGCCAACTGCACGCCGTAGTTGGACGGGTTCTCGAGCACGATGTCGTAGGGCACGTCGGCTCGAGTGAGAAGTTCTGTTGCAACGGCGCCGAAGAAGCAGCGCCGGCCGAACGTGACCAGCGGAACGCGATCGAGGTCCCCGAAGTCGCCGGATGCGCTGTGGACCCAGACCAACTCGTCCGGCCACAGGAGCACGTCGCCCGGCTGGACATCGGGCTCGAGCACCATGGTGATGGCGAGATCGATCTCGCCGGTGGCGAGCCAGCCGGCGAGCGCGACGGGATGATCGACACGGATCCTCACGTCGAGATCGTCGATGTTGCGCCGCGCCCACGGGGCCACCACATCGAGCATCGGGCCCGACGCTCCCTCGGTGGCGCCGATCTTCACGGAGCCGAAGACATCGACGGACTGGAACCGACGGGTCGCTGCGTCGTGCGCAGCCAGGATCGTCTCGGCGTAGACGAGCAGTTCACGCCCGCTGTCGGTCAGCGCGACGCCGCGACCGTCTTTCTGCAGCAGATTGGTACCGAGCCGCTCCTGCATCCGCTTGATCTTCCAGCTCACCGCTGACCGGCTGACACACAGCATCTCGGCGGCGGCGCCGACGCTGCCGGTGTCGGCCACGGTCTTCAACGCCCGAAGGGATTCGACATCGAGCTTCATCGGTGACGAAACTAACGCATGTCGAGCGAGCAATTGTCACTTGTGTCACCAGACCGGCATCGTCACCATGGAACTATGACGTCCGACACAGCATCCACGAGTCCGTCTCCACTTCGTTTCGTCGTGCACCCGCTGCCCGCTGCCGGTGTTCGACCGAACGAACTGGCGCGCACGATGATTCCGCACCCGCTGATCCATCAAGAGCTTGCCTACAACCCGGAGTACACCTTGTACAACGGTCGGTTGACTCCCGCCTTCCTCGACCACGCGACCGCCGATGAGATGTACTGGAAGGTTCGGCGAGAAGTCATCTTGCGACACACCGGCGAACTCCCCCTGGAAATCGTCGGGCCGGACGCTGCGGCGCTGCTCCAGCGAGTGTTCACACGCAACGTTTCCACGGTACGCGTCGGGCGGTGCAGCTATCAGTTCGCGTGCTATCACGATGGCGGCATGATCACCGACGGCGTCCTCGTCCGCCTCGCCGAGGACCGCTTCTGGTTCGGCCAGGCCGACGGCGACCTCTACTCCTGGTTCCGTGCCCATGCACTCGGACTCGACGTGCAGGTACTGAACCCAGACGTCTGGATCAGCCAGGTACAGGGCCCGCGCTCGCTGGAGGTGCTGGAGGCGGTGATCGACGGGCCGATGCCTGATCGCTTCAACTACTTCGACATGGCAGAGGTCTCGATCGCAGGTCAGCCCGTCGTGATCACGCGGACCGGGTTCAGCAATGAACTCGGCTGGGAGTTCTACCTGACACCGGACATCGACGCCGTCGCAGTCGGCGAACGTGTTCTGTCGATCGGCGAGGACCACGGGATGATCATCACGTCGGCAGACGTGTTCCGCGCCCGCCGAATCGAGGCGGGGCTCCTGAACGCCGGCTCCGACTTCGACATGACGACCACGCCGTTCGATGTCGGTCTCGGCGGCATGGTCGACTTCGACAAAGGCGACTTCAGCGGTCGTGCCGCGCTGGAACGAGCCGCTGACTCTCCGTGCCGCACGTGGGGAATGCGGACCGACGACAGCGTGGCCCACCTCGGACGGGTCCTGGTGAGCCGATCCACCGGCGAGATCATCGGGCGAGTCTGTTCGAGCGCGTGGTCACCGTTCCAGACCAGAGGCGTGGCGATCGTCCGCTTCGACTCCGATGCCCACCAGCCAGGCGACCACGTCGGTGTGGCCTGCATCGACGGCACCGACCACGAAGGCGTGGTGTGCACGCTGCCCATGATCGACCCGGACCGGCTGATCCCGCGCGGCAAGCTCGTCGACATCCCACCCCCACCGCTTACTCTGGCGTGATGCCAGCTTCTGGGTCTGCACCGCTCACCGTCTCACCTACCACCTCCCATGCGACCTCCGATGCCATCTCCCATACGAGCGGCCAGACCACCCCGCCGGTCCGCGACATCACGATCGGCGACTTGTTACGCGCCGCAGCAGCATCGGCCCCGGACCACGTTGGGCTGATCGAAGGATCGCCACTCGCCGACGGTCTGACCGCGACAGACCGGAGGCAATGGACGTACGCCGAATTCCTTGCCGATGCCGAGCGCACTGCCCGCGCCTTGCTCACCCGGTTCTCCCCCGGCGACCACATCGCAGTCTGGGCACACAACCTCCCCGAATGGGAACTGGTCGAGTTCGGGTGCGCGTTGGCCGGCATGGTGATCGTCACCGTCAACCCTGCGTTCCAGCGCCAGGAACTCGAATACGTCCTGACGCAGTCGACGTCGCGCGCCTTGTTCGTGGCGTCATCGCATCGGGGCAACCCGATGCTCGCCACTGCTCGCGAGGCACAGCCTGACTGTCCCGACCTCGAAGAGATCATCAGCTTCGACGAGTGGGACGATTTCCTCGCCGCCGGTGACGACTTCGTCGGCGAGTTTCCCGACGTCCGACCGACCGACCCGGTGATGCTCCAGTACACATCGGGCACCACCGGGTTCCCGAAGGGTGCGCTCCTCCATCACCGCGGCCTGGTCAACAACGGGCATCACTACGTCGACCGCCTCGGTGTCAGCGACCGCGGTGTCTACGTCCAGACGATGCCGCTCTTCCACACCGGCGGCAGCGTGATGGGCGTCATGGGGTGCGTGTCCAAGCAACTCACCCAGGTCCTGGTACCGGTCTTCGACCCGGGCTTGGTGATCGAGTTGAGCGAGACCTATCGCTCGAACACGATGCTGGGGGTGCCGACGATGTTGGTCGCGATCCTCGAACACCCGACCTTCGCCGCAGCCGACCTCTCGTCGCTGCAAGCACTCTGCTCAGGCGGCTCCCTCGTTCCCGAGCACCTCGTGCGTACTTTCGAAGAGCAGCTCGGCGCACCGTTCACCATCGTGTTCGGCCAGACCGAATGCTCACCGGTTGCGTCGATGACGCGACCGACCGACACGATCGAAGACAAGGCCGGCACCATCGGTCCGCCGATGCCGAACGTCGAGGTTCGCATCGTCGACCCGGAGTCCGGCGAAACCCTGCCCATCGGTGCCATCGGTGAATACGTCACTCGCGGCTACCACGTGATGCACGGTTATTTCGACATGCCCGAAGCCACCGCCGAGGCCATCGACGCCGACGGTTGGTTACACACCGGGGACCTCGCAGCGATGGACGAGCGCGGCTACTGCACGATCGAGGGCCGCCTCAAGGACATGATCATCCGTGGCGGGGAGAACGTGTATCCAAAGGAACTCGAAGAGCTCCTCTTCAGCCGCGAGGACGTCGGTGAGGTCGCTGTGGTCGGGCTGCCCGACGACAAGTGGGGGGAGACCGTCGGCGCGTTCATTCGCCCGGCCCCCGGGCACGCCGTCGACAAGAACGCCCTGTTCGAACACCTCCGACAACATCTCGCACCGCACAAGACGCCTCGCCAGTGGTTCGCCGTCGAGGAGTTTCCGTTCACGGGCTCGGGGAAGATCCAGAAGTACAAGCTGCGCGCGCAGTGGCTCGCCGGCGAGCACACCGAACTGTGACCAGAGCGTCTTCGGACGACGCCTGGCTGCCGTTCGGGTCGATCACCGACGTCGAGGGCATCACCGTCGGCCACTTCCAGCGCACCGGGCGTGGCTGGCAGACCGGCACGACCGCTGTCATCTGTGAGCGCGGTGCAACGCCGGGCGTCGACGTCCGCGGTGGCGGTCCGGGCACGCGCGAAACCGACGCGATCGATCCGCAGAACCTCGTTCAGGAGATCCACGGCATCTGCCTGACCGGCGGCAGCGCCTTCGGTCTCGCGGCCAGTCACGGCCTGATGGACTGGCTCGAAGCGCGCGGCCTCGGGTTTCCGGTCGGGACGTCATCGAGTTCTCCGCAAGTGGTTCCCGTGGTTCCCGGCGCGGTGATCTTCGACCTTGCCAGAGGCGGCGACGGCAGAAACCGCCCGAACGCCGAATTCGGGATGCGGGCGGCGAAGAACGCTCGCAGCAGCCAGCTCCGATGGGGATCGGTCGGTGCCGGTACGGGCGCACGTGCCGGTGGGCTGCAGGGCGGCGTCGGTACCGCTTCGACCGTCGTGAGCCTGGATGGCCTCGAGATCACCGTCGGGGCGCTCGCCGTTGCGAACCCGAACGGGTCCGTGATCGACCCGTCGACCGCGCTCCCCTGGGAACGCTGCGGACTGACGATGCAGCGGCCACCGGCCGGAGAACGTGCAGCGCTGGCCGCAGCAACTGCCGTCCCCGCCGGCCCCGACAGCCTCAACACCGACAACCTCAACACTACGATCGGTGTCGTTGCCACGACGGCCAGACTCGACAAGGCCGAGACCTCGAAGTTCGCCTCGGTCGCCCACGACGGGATGGCGCGTGCCATCCGTCCGGCGCACTCGATGACCGATGGCGACACCGTGTTCGGCCTGGCGACCGGCATGCACCAACTCCCCGCCGAGGCTCGGCATCGTGCGCTCAATGCGCTCCTTGCTGCTGGCGCCGACACCTTCGCTGCCGCATGCACCCATGCGGTGCTCGCCGCCACGACCATCGGCGCTGCACAGGCATATCGAGAAGTGTGTCCATCAGCGCTGCGGTGACTACGTTTCGTCTCGATGGAGATCTTCACCACCCCGGCGGCCATGCAGGCCTGGTCCAGCCGGCAGCGCGCCGCCGGACACCGGATCGGCTTCGTTCCGACGATGGGTGCACTCCACGACGGTCATCGGGCATTGATCGACGATGCTGCGCTTCGGGCCGACCTCGTCGTCGTGTCGATCTTCGTCAATCCGTTGCAGTTCAACGAAGCAGCTGACTTCGACGGCTATCCACGCCCGATCGACGACGACGTGGCGGCCTGCGCACAGGCAGGCGTCGCCGCAGTCTTCGCACCGACCGCGGCGGCCATGTATCCACCGGGCTTCCAGACGCGTGTCGTTCCCGGCCCGCTCGGCGACGTGATGGAAGGGCCGAACCGGCCTGGCCACTTCGAAGGTGTCGTGACCGTGGTCGCCAAGCTCTTCGCCGCAGTGCGCCCGGACGTCGCCGTGTTCGGTCAGAAGGACTATCAGCAGTTGCGGATCATCACCCAGATGGCTGCCGACCTCGACTTATCGATCGATGTCGTCGGACATCCCATCGTGCGCGACCCCGACGGACTCGCGAAGTCGAGCCGCAACGTCCGGTTGTCGCCCAGCCAGCGAGCAGCTGCCGTCGTCGTACCGCAGGCCCTGGACGCTGCAATCGCCGCTGCGGTCACCACCGACTCGTCGTACGATGTCGTCCGGGCTGCCACGGTGGTCATCGAGGCCGAGCCGCTTGCCTCGCTCGAGTACGTGACCGTCTTCGACGCCACCGATCTGACCGAGATCACGGATCTGGGTGCGGTGGAGCGGTCGCCGGGCGCGGTGCGCATCGCCGCAGCGGTGTGGTTCGGCGACGTCCGCCTCATCGACAACCGCGACCTCTTCGAGCCGTGACCCGATGCGTCGCGCCGTCGGTGTTCAGCCGGCGTTCTCCAACCGCTCGACCAGGTTCGTCAAGACGATCGCGAGCACGACGCCGTTGAAGATCGCGTGGGCGACGATGGTCGGCCCGATGCGTCGCAGTAGATAGGCCGCCCCACCGAATGCGGCGCCGACACCGGACAGCACGAGCACCAGGCCGATGTTGCCGGTACCACGGACCGGGTCGACGTGCGCCACACCGAACAGCACCGCTTGCAGCGCGATCGTCGGAAAGACGGGCAGACGGCTCCGAAGGCCACGCATCACGAGACCTCGAAAGACGATCTCCTCGACGAAGGGCGCCGCGATGACCGCGGTGATCACGATCGACACGACGTAGGTGCGATCGCTGGTCAGCTCACTGATGCCGTCGGTGTTGTTCGACAGCGGCACCCCGAGCCCAATGACCACTGCCCCGATCACGATCTGCGTGCCGACCGCTGCGAGCCAGGCAACCGGACCCCAACCCAGATCGGACCATGCCGGCCGGAGACCGACATCGGCGAAAAGTCGGCCGGTCCCCCAGCGGCTCGACGCGTACCGCGCCCAGCCCAGCGATGGTCCGTAACCAATCACACCGAGCAGGATCACGTACACGACGACCGGCCACTCGAATTCGAGCAACGCATCGAGCAGGTACTTGGAGACGAAGAGCGACACGGTCAGCACGACCATGGCTCCGACGGCGACCTGGATCGGCAGCGTCGGATGGGGGGCGCTCGCTGGTACGAATGTCGGCGCAGGCCCAGACGGTGCGGGTCCTCTCCAGACAGTCACGGGCGGGCCCGTCGGTGGTGGAAAATCGGTCATGGCGAGTTCGCCAGGGTACGTGGCGAAGTCGGCTCAGCGGCGCGCACCGTCTACGGTGGAAGCGTGTCAGACGAGCAACGTCCTTACGGCGGCGGGTCCAGCGATCCGTCCCTCAAACGAGTCCGTACCCGCCACTTCAAGAAGGCGAAAGAAGATGGCATCAAGATCACCGGCCTGACGAGCTACGACTTCATGTCGGCGTCGATCTTCGACGAAGCCGGGATCGACTTCCTGCTCGTCGGTGATTCCGCGGGCAACACCGTCTTCGGGTACGACACCACGATTCCCGTCACCATGGAGGAGTTGATCCCGTTGACTGCGGCGGTCGTTCGGGGCGCCAGCCGAGCACTCGTGGTCGGCGACATGCCGTTCGGCTCCTATGAGAACGGCCGACGTCAAGCACTCGAGACCGCAATCCGGTTCATGAAGGAGACCGGCTGTCAGGCAGTCAAGCTCGAAGGTGGCGTTCGCAGCGCTCCCCAGATCGACAAGATCGTCAGTGCGGGCATCCCGGTGATGGGCCACATCGGCTTCACCCCGCAGAGCGAGCACGGCCTGGGCGGGCACATGATCCAGGGCCGCGGCGAAGGCGCCGAGCAACTGTTGGCCGATGCCCACGCCGTCGAGGACGCAGGAGCGTTCGCCGTGGTGCTCGAAATGGTGCCGTCGGCGATCGCCGGACGAGTCACCGAGGAGCTGTCGATCCCGACCATCTCGGTGGGCGCCGGTCCGCTGTGTGACGGTCAGCTCTTGGTCTGGACCGACTGGGCCGGTTTCGGCTCCGGTCGGATCCCACGGTTCGTCCGCCAATACGCCAACATCCGCGAGACGCTGCTCGACGCCACCCGCACCTATCGCGACGAAGTCGAGTCGGGTGTCTACCCGGGCCCGGAGAACGAGTACAGCGAGTGATCAGCCGGGGAATTCTTCGGGCAGGTCCGGAGCGAACAGCCAGTCGTCGAAGAACTCGGTGAGGTCCCGTTGCGCGACCTGCTCGGCGAGATCGATGAACGCTTCGGTCGACTGCGACGTGTCCGCATTGTCCGCGAGCCACTGCTGAAGCAGCGAGAAGAACACGTCGTCGCCGACTTCGAGGCGCAGCGCGTGGACGACCACCGCTCCCCCGTCGTAGCGCTCGAAGCCGAACAGGTTGTCCACCGCCGGCAAGCCGGTGGCCTGCGAGCCGATCTGGCGGTTCGCGAGCATGCGATTGGCCTGCACCCGGACGGGAGTGTCACCGGATTCGTCGAACCACAGCCACTGGGCGTAGGTCGCGAAGCTCTCGTTCAACCAGAGGTCGGACCAGCGCGCTGGGCTGACGGTGTTACCGAACCACTGGTGAGCGAGTTCGTGGGCGAGGAGCAGCTTCTGAACGAAGCCCAGCTGGCCGGACGCGAAGTCGCTCGCAGCGAACAGCGATCGACCCTGCGTCTCCATGGCGAGTCCCCCAGGGCTGTCGACGAACGCCAAGCCGTATTCGTTCAACGGGTAGGGACCGAAGAGCTCCTCGAAGAAACTCAGCTGCGGTGCGATCTGATCGAAGTAGATCTGATGTGCGGCGGCGGTGCCTGACGGGACGAGATGCGTGATCGGGATCTCCGTGCCCGAGTCGAGTCGGATGGGATCGTCCTCGATGAGCTCGTAGTCGCCGATGACGAGATGGACGAGGTAGGTCGGCATCGGATCCGCCGCTTCCCACACCCAGGCCTCGTCGCCGCCGCCGCGCTCGACCAGGGTCCCATTCGCCGACACCGTCGGAGCTCCGGGTGCCGTGATCTCGAATCGCCACAGCGCCTTGTCCGACGGATGATCGTTGCTCGGCAGCCAACTGTGCGCTCCGTCGGGCTCGTTGAGCACGTATGCGCCACCGTCGGTCGGGAACCAACCGGCAGGCAGGCCGACAGCGGACAGACCACCGTCGGGGGCTGCTGAGTACTCCACGATCACATCGACCTCCAGGTCCCGATCGTCCGGCAGATCGATGACGAGTTCGGACTCGAGTTGCTCGAACGTTGCCGGGGTGCCTGCGATCTGCACGGCGTCGACGTCGAAGTCACGAGCGTCGAGTGTCAGCTTGTCGAGATCGGATGCGACCGCGACCACGATGCCGATCCGGGCGTCGAATGATCCGGCGACCACGTCGACGTCGAGGACGACGTCGTAGCTCTGCACATCGACACCCGGAGCGCCGAGTTCGGGAAAGAGTTCGTCACCCAGACCAGTCTCGGACTCGAACGTCGTCGAGTCCGTGATGTCGGCGTCCTCGGTCAGCGCCGGCAACGTCTCCGGCGGTTCCGATGTCGGTGTCGGTGCCACGGTGGGGACGGGAACGGGGGCTCCGGTCGTCGGCGGCGTCGCATCTGACGGCGTCGCATCTGACGTCGCGGGCGGAGTCGTGGTCGGTGTCGACTCGGCGCGCTCGGAAATCACCTGGGCAGAGCCGCCGGCGCACGCTGCGAGCAGCACAGCGATCACGACAGCACACGATGCAGCGATGGCCCCACGGGGACGCACGGTGTTCACAGCCATACGGTAGTTCTGAGTGGACCACAGCGGGCCGCGGTCCACCGCCGGCGACCGAACGCCATCGATCAACGATGCGTCGAGTGATCGCGTACCGTTGCCCGATAGCGGATCGTGTGCACGCTGTCGCCAGAGAGGATGGCACCGCGACCGAGCATCCGACCGCCCTGCCAGTTCGACAACCCGAGCTCGGGCGCATCGAGCGCATACTGTCCGTCGACCCAGCGGGTGAAGCCGTTGCCGACGAACGGTGCATCGATTGCGCCGTAGAACGCGTCGTGTTCCGCTGGGTCGTCGCTCACCAGCGACGCCGTGAAGTGCGGGCTGTACGTGTTGCAGAGATGGACTGCGTGGGCGACGTCGTCGACCACGACCAAGGTGACCTCTGGTGAGTTCTCCCACTCCCATTCCACCGCCAGTCCGGCTTCGGTCAGCGGCGATGCGTACATCTCCGTCGATGGGCCATCTGTGCGGTGCACCAACACCTCGGCTTCGAACAGTTCGGCGGGCACCGACCCTTCGGAGCCCGCCACGACATGGAGCCGCGCCGTGGTCGATCGCTCAACACCGGCAGCCTCGAGTCCGGCGAGGAAGGCGGGCACGAGTTCACTGGCCCTGGCACTCGGGATCGCACACACGTTCAGCGTGTTGCACACCTTGCGGTCGAGGGAGTTGGTCACGACGGTGGTCAGCGTCGAAGCGTCTGCCTGCATGCCGGCGACGACCCACGCCCCACCGGTGCCGTGGAGGCTGACGGGCACCCCCGACTGGGATGCGACCGCACCGAGTTGGGCCACAGCGGCACCTGAGCCGCGAGCCACGGCGAGCGCGAGGCGGTGATCGCTGAAGAGCGCGTGGCCTGCACTGTGCGCCGCCGATTCGACGAGTTGGACGACGCCGTCCGGCAACCCGGCACCGGCCAGTGCCGGGCGAAGTGCGTGTTCGACGATCGCCAGCGCCGTCCCGAGCGCATCGGAGCCGATCCGGAAGACGACGGCGTTGCCGCTCTTGAGTACGCCACACGCGTCAGCGAACACGTTGGGTCGTCCCTCGAAGACGAACCCGACCACACCGAGCGGCGCTCTGCGGGCCTCGACAACCCAACTGTCATGGTCGATCGTGTCGACCACGGCATCGCGCTCGATCGACGCGTCGCGCCACCCGCGCAACCCGCTGATCATGTCGGCACGCATCGAGTCGCTCAGTTCGAGTCGCGTCGTCGACCGTCCACGTTGGGCCGCTCGATCGATGTCAGCCTGATTCGCCGCGGCGATCGGTGCGAAAACCTCGTCGTCGGCCAGGAGTGCTGCGAACCGTTCGAAAAAATCCGAGATCGCCGAGTCTGGAACCCGTGCGAGTGTCGCGAAGCCCGACGCTGCCGCGCTCACGGCGCGCTCGACGATCACATGCTCAGCGGACGGGATGTGCAGCAGGGCGCCGTCGTCCTGCACGACGATCAATCGGTCGCCGGGCTCGAACGCGTCTGCCAGGTCATCCGGAACTGCGGTGACCCGATTCCCGCCGAAGACGATGGGTTGCCCGGGCGACAACGATGTCAGTGCGTCGGACGTGCTCATGGCGCGAAGTCGACTCCGTCGAGTTCGGGCAGTTCGTCCATGAGGACCGGCCGGCCGACCTCGATCGAACGGTGCGCAGCGACACCGATCGCCGCAGCCCACAGCCCGTCGAGCACCGTGACGTCGGCAGGACGCCCTGCTCGAATCGCACCGGCGAAGTCGACGTGTTCCAGGTAGCTGGCGCCGTGGTGCAACCCCTGGTGCCTGATGCTGTCGTCGGTCACCGTTTCTTCGGTGACGACATTGATGCCGCTGAAGATGTCGTCGGTGCGTGTGCCGATGCGGACGATGCTCTCGGTGTCCAGTGCTTCGAGCTTGCCGCGGTCACCGACGACCACGATCTCGCGTTCGTTCTTGCTCGCCTCGGCGAACATGCACAGGTCGAGCATGCCCCGGGTGCCGTTCGCGAACTCGACGATGACGTACGCATTGTCCAAGATGTCCGACCGCTCGCCGTCATACACCTCGTCGAGATGGTTGACGTCCTGGCCACCCGATGCGAATACCCGGACCGGGCGGCTGCGTGTCGCCTGCATCATCAGGTCGAAGAAGTGACAGCACTTCTCGACCAGCGTGCCGCCTGTGTTCTTCGTGAATCGGTTCCAGTTATCGACCTTGTCGAGAAACGGGAAGCGATGTTCGCGGATCGCCACCATCTTGACGTCGCCGATAACCCCGGCCTCGAGCTCGACCATGAGGCGACGCAGCGGCGGCATGTACCGATATTCGAGCCCCATCCAGATGACCTGCCCGACGGCGCGCGCCGCAACGAGGTCGAGGATCTCACGACAGTCACCGAGGGTGGTACACAGCGGCTTCTCGACGAGCAGGTGCAGCCCCGACTCGATCGCCGGGATGAGCACGGAGTGGTGCGTGTGGTTCGGCGAGGCGATCACCAGGGCGTCACAGAGCTCCGAGGCGATCAGGTCCTCGATCGTGGCGAATGTGGCAAGGGTGGCGTCCGGCCCGACGGCTGCTCGGGCCATGTCGAGCGACGGACCATGCGGATCGGCGACTGCTGTGACGACACAGTGGTCGAGGGCGAGGATGTTCTGGAGGTGCTCGATGCCCATCATTCCCGTTCCGACCACGCCGTAGCGCAGTGGATGGTCGGTGCGTTCAGATGCGTCGCTTGCCTCGGGGCTCATACCGCTCTCAGCGTACGCTGATGGTGTGACCGAGAACGCTTCCACTCCGAACTCCGATGCGACCGATGATCGGCTCTACTTCCGACAGCTGCTGTCCGGACGAGACTTCGCACAGGGCGACCAGCTGGCGATGCAGATGGTCAACTTCGCGTACGCGATCGGTGACCGCGAGTCCGGCGAATGTGTGCTGGTCGACCCCGCCTACTCCCCGACCGAACTCGTCGACGTGGTCGGCGCCGACGGTATGACCGTCACCGGAGTCTTGGCCACGCACTACCACGCCGATCACATCGGCGGCTCGATGATGGGCTTGGACATCGAAGGAATCACCACACTGCTCGACACCGTCGACTGTCCGATCCACGTCCAGGCCGACGAGACCGAATGGATCCGCAAGACCACCCAGATCAGCCCCGACCATCTGGCCGAGCACCGGTCCGGCGACGTCGTCAGCGTCGGCGGAATCGACATCACCCTGCTCCACACCCCCGGCCACACGCCGGGCAGTCAGTGCTTTCTCGTCGATGGCAAGCTCGTGGCCGGCGACACACTGTTTCTCGACGGGTGCGGCCGGACCGATCTCCCCGGCTCGAACGGCAAGCAGATGATCGAGAGCCTGCAACGGTTGGCCAAGGTTCCCGGCGACACGGTCCTGTACCCCGGACACCAGTACTCCGCTGCGCCGTCAGCGACCATGGAACACGTCGTCCAGCACAACTACATCTTCCAGGGCCTCTAGATCTTCCAGGGCCTCTAGCAGTCGGCTTTGGCAGGAATGACGATCTTCAGACCGGGGAAGAACGCTGAGTAGCCGGACGTTCCCGAGTTCGCAGCGTCGAGTGCGTCGACGGTGACGTCGAACTTGTCAGCAACCTTCGTCCGGGCGTTGTCGCCCTCTTCGATCGTGTAGGAACCCGGTTCGCAGTTGGACCCGGCTTCCGGAATCGTCTCCCCGACTGCTTCGGTCTCGCCGCCATCATCATCGGTGCCGGTTTCGGCGTCGGCGTCGGTGCTGGCGCCCGTCGAGTCAGCCGCCACCGCGTCCGGGCTCCTGCCGCCCGGCGGGATCTTGACTTCTTGGCCGGGGAACGGGAACTCGCTTCCGGTCGCCCACCCGTTGAAGTTGAGGAGGTCTTCGAGGGGGACGTCGAACTGGTCGGCAACCTTGATCGCGTAGTCGCCGGACTGGACGATGTACACCTGCGAACCGGCCTCGGTTCCGCCAGCGCCCGACAGCGCCTCGGTGGTCGTGGTGACCGGGTCCTTGACGATGTAATTGGTCGCATCGAGGCTGATGGTCTCGACGCTCGCTCCGCTGGTCGTGTCACTCCCGCAACTCGCCAGGACGAGCGCGCCGACGACGACCGGCCACGTGACGACACTCAAGCTGCCCAACTTCTCGACCCTCTTCACACGCATGCCCGACAGCGTACGCGTTCGGCTGTGTACAGCGGTGTCAGGGCGATTCCGAGAGTCTCCATCACGGCGCATCATTTCACATCAGGGGTCGATCGGTGGGCGCCACCGGTTGTGGGAGCGTCGTCTCGCCCATGAGGTACGCGTCGGCTCCGGCGGCCGCAGCACGACCTTCGGCAATCGCCCACACGATGAGGCTCTGACCTCGGCCCATGTCACCAGCGACGAAGAGTCCCCGTTGGTTGGTCATGTAGTTGTCGTCTCGAGCCACGTTGCCGCGGGCGTCGTACTCGACTGCGAGTTCGTCCAGCCATGACCCCTTCTCCGGTCCGACGAAGCCCATTGCCAGGAACACGAAATCGGCAGGAATCTCCTGATCCGTTCCTTCGACCTTTTCGAACTTGCCGTCGACGAACTGGACTTCGTGGAGCGCAAGAGCCTTGACCCGACCGTTGCCGTCGTCGACGAAGCGTTCGGTGTTGACCGAGTACATCCGCTCGCCACCCTCCTCGTGCGCGCTCGTGGTCTTGAAGACCATCGCGAACTGTGGCCACGGGTTGCGCTGCGGATTGCGCTCGTCGGACGGACGCGGCATGATCTCGAGCTGCGTCACCGACGCTGCACCCTGGCGGTGCGCCGTGCCGAGGCAGTCGGCACCGGTGTCGCCACCGCCGATGATCACGACGTGCCCACCGTTGACATCGATCGGCGACTGCTCGTGGTCGCCGAACTGCACCCGGTTCGACTCGGGCAGGTACTCCATGGCCTGATGGATGCCGTCCAGCTCACGACCCGGTACAGGCAGGTCGCGCCACGCCGTTGCGCCACAGGCGAGGACCACGGCGTCGTGACTCGCACGCAGGACTTCCATGTCGACGTTCTCACCGACGACAGCGTTGGTGCGGAATTCGGTGCCCTCAGCTTCCATCTGCTCGAGTCGGCGGTCGATGTGTCGCTTCTCCATCTTGAACTCGGGAATGCCGTACCGCAGCAACCCGCCGATGCGGTCAGCCCGCTCGAGCACGACGACATCGTGTCCGGCCCGCGTGAGCTGCTGCGCAGCAGCGAGCCCTGCGGGGCCCGAACCGACGACCGCCACGCGCTTGCCCGTCCGCACCGACGGCTTGTGCGGGGTGACCCATCCTTCGGCGAAGGCACGGTCGATGATCTCGACCTCGACCTGCTTGATCGCGACGGGATCCTCGCTGATGCCGAGCACACACGCCGACTCACACGGTGCCGGACAGAGCCGACCGGTGAACTCGGGGAAGTTGTTGGTGGCGTGGAGCCGTTCGATCGCGTCCTGCCACTGGTTGCGGAACACCAGATCGTTCCAGTCAGGGATCAGGTTGCCGAGTGGACAGCCGTTGTTGCAGAACGGGATGCCGCAATCCATGCAGCGGCCGGCCTGCTGGTTGAGCGCTTCGCCGTCGAAGGGCTCATAGACCTCCTTCCAGTCGCGCAGGCGAACGGCCACGGGGCGGTGGGCGGGGGTCTGGCGGTCCCATTCGAGGAATCCGGTTGGCTTACCCATGTCGATCGTCTCCTACTCAGGTCCGGGCCGACGACATGATTGCCTCGGCGGTTGCATCATCGTCGAGGCCGGCAGCTTCGGATTCTGCGATGACGGTCAGCACGCGCTTGTAGTCCGTCGGCATGACCTTGCGGAACTCACTCACCTTGAGTTGCCACGATGCGAGCATGCCCTCGGCCACGGTCGAGCCAGTGAGATCCCGGTGCCGCGTCACGGTGTCGTGCAGGAACTCGCGATCCTCTGCGGACAGCGGTTCGAGTTCCACCATTTCGTAGTTCACCTTGTCGGCGAACTCGCCGTTGGGGTCGTGGACGAATGCGATGCCGCCCGACATGCCGGCGCCGAAGTTGCGACCTGTCTCACCGAGCACGACGACGCGCCCGCCGGTCATGTACTCACAGCCGTGGTCGCCGATGCCCTCGCTGACGGCGAGCGCACCGGAGTTGCGGACACAGAAGCGTTCCCCGACGGTGCCGCGCAGGAAGATCTCGCCTCCGGTGGCGCCGTAGCCGATCACGTTGCCGGCGATCACGTGGTCCTCGGCGGCGAAACGTGCGAGTGGATGGGGATGAACGATCAGTCGGCCACCGGACAGGCCCTTGCCGACGTAGTCATTGGCGTCGCCGACGAGGCGCATCTGGATACCGGCGGGCACGAACGCACCGAAGCTCTGTCCTGCCGAGCCGGTCACGGTGATGTCGATCGTTCCGTCGGGCAGACCTTGCCCCTTCCACCGCTTGGTCACCTCATGGCCCAGCAACGTGCCGACCGTGCGGTGGACGTTGCGAATCGGCAGGCCGATGGACACTGCCTGACCATCTTCGATCGCCGGTCGGGCGAGCCGGATGAACTCCTGGTCGAGTGCTTCGTCGAGGCCGTGGTCCTGGCCGACGGTCTGGATCATCGCCTGGTCATAGGGGTTCTGCGGGACCTCGAGAATCGGGCTGATGTCGAGGCCGGACGCTTTCCAGTGTTCGACGGCTCGACGGGTGTCGAGCGCCTCCACGTGGCCGATCATCTCGTCCATCGTGGCGAAGCCGAGTTCGGCCATGATCTCGCGCACCTCTTCGGCGATGTACTCGAAGAAGTTGACGACGAACTCGGGCTTCCCGGTGAAACGGGAGCGCAGTTCGGGGTTCTGGGTGGCGACACCGACCGGGCAGGTGTCGAGATGGCAGACACGCATCATAATGCAGCCCGACACGACCAGCGGGGCGGTGGCGAAGCCGTATTCCTCCGCCCCGAGCAGTGCGGCGATCACGACGTCGCGGCCGGTCTTCAGCTGGCCATCGGACTGCACGACGATGCGATCGCGGAGTCCGTTGAGCATCAGGGTCTGTTGCGTCTGGGCCAGACCGAGCTCCCATGGACCGCCGGCGTGTTTGAGCGACGTCAACGGGCTGGCGCCAGTGCCACCGTCGTGACCGGAGATCAGCACGACGTCGGCCTTGGCCTTGGACACGCCGGCCGCGACGGTGCCGACACCGGTCTCGGCGACCAGCTTGACGTGGACACGAGCGAACGGGTTCGAGTTCTTCAGATCGTGGATCAGCTGCTTGAGATCCTCGATCGAGTAGATGTCGTGGTGCGGCGGCGGGCTGATCAGGCCGACGCCGGGGGTCGAGTGGCGGGTCTTGGCGATCCACGGCCACACCTTGTGACCGGGAAGTTGGCCGCCCTCGCCGGGCTTGGCACCCTGAGCCATCTTGATCTGGATGTCGTCGGAGTTGGTCAAGTACTCGGACGTGACACCGAAGCGGCCCGACGCCACCTGCTTGATCGACGAACGACGCTCGGGATCGTAGAGGCGTTCGGCGTCCTCGCCGCCCTCGCCGGTGTTCGACTTCGCACCGAGCTGGTTCATGGCGATTGCGAGCGTCTCGTGCGCCTCGGCACTGATCGATCCGTAACTCATCGCTCCGGTGCTGAACCGCTTGACGATCTCGGCGACCGGCTCGACGTCGTCGATCGGGATCGCGGCGCGCACGGTGTCGCCGTCCTCGGCGGACCGGAACCGGAACAGGCCGCGCAGGGTCATCAGTTTCGTGGACTGGTCGTCGACCTTGCCGGTGTACTCCTTGAAGATGTCGTACCGGCCCGCTCGTGTGGCGTGCTGCAGTTTGAACACCGTCTCCGGGTTGAACAGGTGCTGTTCACCCTCGCGGCGCCACTGGTACTCGCCGCCGAGTTCGAGCTTGCGGTGCGCACGTTCCTCCGGGCGGTCGGGATTGGCCATCTTGTGGCGAGCGGCGACTTCCGCTGCGATCTCGTCGATACCGATGCCACCCAGCTGGCTGACCGTGCCGGTGAAGTACTGATCGATGACATCGCTTCCGAGACCGATTGCTTCGAAGATCTGGGCGCCGGTGTAGGAAGCGACCGTCGACACGCCCATCTTCGACATGATCTTCAGCACGCCCTTGTTGCACGCCTTGATGTAGTTGCGGATCGCCTGGTGCGGATCGACCGCTCCGAGGTCGTGCATCCCCTCCGCAATCAGGTCTTCGATCGACTCGAAGGCCAGGTACGGGTTGATCGCTCCGGCGCCGTAGCCGATGAGGAGTGCCATGTGATGCACTTCGCGGGCGTCGCCGGCTTCGACGATCAGACCGGTCATCGTGCGCTGCTTGGTCCGCACCAGGTGATGGTGGACCGCAGCGGTCAGCAACAGCGAGGGGATCGGAGCGTCGACGGTGTCTGCGTTGCGATCCGACAGGACGATCGTCCGGGCACCCGATTCAATGGCGGCCGACGCCTGGTCACACACCCGGTCGAGGGCCGCGCGCAGGCCGGGTCCACCGTCGGCCACCCGGTACAGTCCGCTGAGGACCTTGCATTGCAACCCGTCGTGGTTGCCGTCGTCGTTGACGTGGATGATCTTTGCGAGTTCGTCGTTGTCGATGATCGGGTTCGGGAGCGCCAGCTGCAGACAACTGCCGGGACCGGGTGCCAGCAGGTTGGCTTCGGGACCGACAGATGACGACACCGCCGTGACCACTTCCTCGCGGATTGCATCGAGTGGCGGGTTGGTGACCTGGGCGAAGAGTTGCTTGAAGTAGTCGAACAGCAACCGCGGGCGCTCCGACAGCACGGCGAGCGGCGTGTCGGTGCCCATCGAACCGAGTGCCTCATAGGCATTGGCCGCCATCGGCGTGATCAAGATCTTGAGTTCTTCGTGCGTGTAGCCGAACATCTGCTGACGACGCAGCACGCTGTCGTGACTGAACACGACGTGTTCGCGGTCCGGCAGGTCCGGCAGGTTCGTCATGCCGGCCGCGAGCCAGTCGCCGTACGGGTGTTCACCGGCGAGCTTGGTCTTGATCTCCTCGTCGCCGACGATGCGGCCCTCGTTGGTGTCGATCAGGAACATCTTGCCGGGCTGCAGCCGACCCTTGGCCACCACCTTGCTCGGCTCGATGTCGATCACACCGACCTCGGAGGCCATCACGACGAGGTCGTCGTCGGTCACCCAGTAGCGGCTGGGGCGCAGGCCGTTGCGGTCGAGCACGGCGCCGATCATCTCGCCATCGGTGAACGTGACCGACGCGGGCCCATCCCACGGCTCCATCATCGCCGCATGGAAGCGATAGAAGTCGCGTTGTTCCTGCGACATCGTCTCGTTGTTCTCCCACGCCTCGGGGATCATCATCAGCACGGCGTGGTGGATCGGGTAGCCACCGAGGTGCAGAAGTTCGAGCACCTCGTCGAAGCGCGCTGTGTCGGACGAACCGGGGGTACAGATCGGGAAGGCGCGGTCGATGCCCGGCAGCAGCGGACTCTCCAGCATGGCTTCACGCGCCCGCATCCAGTTCTGGTTGCCCTGCACGGTGTTGATCTCGCCGTTGTGCGCCACGAACCGATAGGGGTGGGCGAGGGGCCAGGACGGGAAGGTGTTGGTCGAGAACCTGCTGTGCACGAGGAGCAGCGCGGACTCGACCCGTGGGTCGTTCAGATCCGGGAAGAACTCGCCGAGCTGCGGCGTGGTGAGCATGCCCTTGTAGACGATCGTGCGACTGGACAGTGACGAGAAGTAGCTGTCGAGATCGCCGACCAACTCGCGCCGCGAGGTCTTGCGAGCGACGAATGCCTTGCGGTCGAGGTCGACACCGGTCGCCCCGTCGGGGTCACTCACGAAGAGTTGCTGGAAGGTCGGCATCGCCGAGCGCGACGTCTTGCCGAGGCAGTCCGGGTTGATCGGCAACTGACGCCATCCGAGCACGTCGAGGCCCGCGTCGACGACGCTGGCCTCGATGGCCGCCATGGCCCGGCCGGCATCGGCATCGTCGGCAGGCAGGAACGCAATGCCGGTCGCGTATGCACCGGCAGCGGGAAGGTCGAAGTCGGTGACCTCTTGGAAGAAGCGGTCGGGCACCTGCAGCAGGATGCCGGCGCCGTCTCCGGAGTCCGGTTCGGCACCGGTTGCGCCTCGGTGTTCGAGGTTGGTCAGAGCAGTCAGGCCGGTGACGACCAGCTCGTTCGAGCGGACGCCTTTCAGGTTGGCGACGAATGCCACACCGCAGGAATCGTGTTCCTGTCGGGGGTCGTACAGGCCAGAGGGGCCGGGAGGCTGCTGCATTGTCACATCCACAAGTCGGTGATCGGCTACGGATGCTCGAGACAACGCTGGCTCAAGCGAACGGTCATACTAGGGGGCGATCACGCGGCTGCGCCTGATCGTTCGATCGTGAAACCGCCAGGAGTGACCGAATACAGGTCAGCGCAGTGAGCGACGCAGCGCCGAGCTGATCACGTCGACGGCGAAGGCCAGTGCGATCAAGGTCAGGATCGTGGTGAACATCCGAGCCTCATCGAATCCAGCTCGCTGTTGCTGTAGCAGTCGACCGAGACCGCCGGCTCCGACGAGACCGACGATCACCGTTTCGCGAATCGCCACCTCCCACCGGTACAGCCCGAGCGCCACGAACCTCGGGGCAACGATCGGCAACGTGCCATAGGCGAACGCAGCACCGCTGGTCGCCCCGGCTGCGCGCAGTGCCGTGGTCGGCGCCTGATCGGCGTTCTCGACGACTTCGGCGTCGAGGCGTCCCAGCACACCCAGGGTGTACAACCCGAGAGCCACTCCCCCGGCGATCGGTCCCGGGTAGGTCAGGAACAGCACCAGCAGCGCCCACAGCGGCGGCGGAACAGCACGACAGAACAGCAGGACGAAGCGGGCCATTCCAGCTGGTACCGATCCCCATCCACGGCGGGCGGGACGAGCCGCGATGAAGGCCATCGGCAGTGCCACCATCGCAGCGATCGAGATGGCGATGATCGACAGTTGCAGGGTGTCGATCACTCCGGACCACAGCTCGGACCAACCGCCGCGCGGCAGCTTCGGCGGCCAGGCATCACCGGCGATGCGCGCCGCTTCACCCCGATTGTCGCCGGAGAACAACTCCCACGGCCGCAGACCGAGATGCCAGGCCGACGCAGCAGTGAGGCCGGTCGCCACGAGGGCCGAGACACGCAGTCGGGTGGTGCTCGGACGGTTGCGCAGGCTGGCGCCCCACCCGTCGGCCAACGCCGACATGACGATCAGGAGATAGATGAGCGTCCACAGCTCGCCGTAGTTCAGGCCGTCCTCGCTGACCGCGATCTGGAAGCCGATGCCCCCGGCGCCGATCATGCCGACGACCACCGAGGAACGGACGGAACACTCGAGTCGGTAGAAGCCGTAGGAGACCACATCGGCGAGCACGATCGGCCCGATGCCGTACGCCATGGCCGCCAACTTGGTCGAGCCGGCTGCCCGTAGCGCGCGGTACGCGTCGATGGGTGCGTCATCGATCATCTCGGCGATGACCTTGGCGCTGATCGCGCCGAAGGGAATCGCGATCGCCAGAACCGCGGCCATTGGGTCGGCGCCCAGGATCAGCAGGAGCAGCAGAGCCCAGATCGCTTCGTGGATGCCCCGTGGCACGACGTTGACGGCGCGTGCAGCGAGCCAGCCGAGGCGGGGACGCTGCTGGGCTGCTCCCCCGCTCCCGCGGCGGACATCGAGCCCATCGCGCTGCCAGATCAGCTCAGAGCTCGCAACGCCACCGATCACCCCGATCACCATGGCCACCGCAGTGGCGAGCAAGGCGTACTCGACGGTCGTGACCGCAGCCCGAAGTGCCAGTTCGACGAAGTCCCGGCTCAGTTCGGGCCGCCACATCGCCGTGATGAATCGCTTCGCGACCGTCCACCCGCCGGTGTTGACCACCGATTCTCGACCGAGGCCCGCATCCCAGAACGCCCAGAACGTCGCCGCCACGACTGCGACGACCCAACCGCGTCGTCGTCGGATCTCGCGTTGCGGCTGATCGGGTGGAAGACCGCCCGGTCGTTCGTCGAGGCGCTGAGTCCGTTCGCCCAGCTCGAAGTCGGTCAGCGCAGCGGTGTGCTCGGCGACATCGGTCATGATCGGTCGCCTGTGACGGCGACCAGTCGATAGAGCTCGGCCGATCGTGTTCCATCGGCATCCGAGCGCAGTGTCGCCGCCGATTCGTCGAACAGGATGCGGCCGTCGCGCAGGCCGATGACGCGGTCGAAGTACTCGACGGCAAGGTCGAAGGCGTGCAAGCTGACGATCAACGACCGCGGCGGTGCTGATGATCCAGATGCAACTGCGCCCCGTTCGGCAGCGGCGACGAGCAGTTCGATCACTTCGCGGGCCCGTGCCGGGTCCAGGCTGGCGACCGGCTCGTCGGCGAAAACGATGTCGGGATGCTGGACGAGCAATCGGGCGATCGCCACCCGCTGACGTTCGCCACCCGAAAGATCACCGGTCCGCTGCCACAGCTTGTCGCCGACCCCGAGCGAGTCGAGTGCCGCACGGACCTCGTCGAGGCCGGTCGGCTTGACGAGGTTCCTGATCGCACGAATCGACGACAGACGTCCGAGACGACCGGCCGACACGTTGTGGACGACTCTGAGCGGACCGGGCAGGTGGAGCGCCTGATACACCGTGCCGACTCGAGCACGCAGCGCCCGCCGCTCCTTCGAAGAGAGTTCGACGGGACGTCGACCCAGCAGATCGACCGTTCCTGCCGATGGCGCCACCGAGGCGTTGGCGATCGAGATCAGACTGGACTTGCCGGCACCACTCGGGCCGACCAGCGCGACACGCTCTCCGGCGCAAACGGTCAACGCCACGTCGTCGAGCGCTGTCGTCGCACCGAATCGCAGCGAGACATGCTCCAGCCGGAGCACCTCGATGTCTGGCGATGTGTCGGACACTGCGGTCATCGGGCTCTCGTCACGTGTCGGTACTTGCAGGGCAGATGAACGTACAGCAGCACGCAGTACAGCAGCTGCGAGTCACCCTGTCGAGGCGGACCGGGTCGAGCGAGCCGATCCGGTCCGCCTCAACAGGGCTTGGTCACTCGTTGATCAAACCGAGGGTGCGGCCGATGGTCTCGACTGGGTCGTAGAGCGCCACATCGGTCTCGATGAACGAGCCAGCACCGAACAGTTCGAGGATCTCGGCACCGTTCTCATCGTCAGCGTCGAGAGCGAGCAGGGCGGCCTTGATCTCGTCGACGAAGCCTGGCCCGAAGTTCTCCTCCACGGTGGGTCCTGCGACCCAGTGGTAGTTGGCGTACTCAGGAGTGTCGAGCAACTTGACGACCGATCCGTCGAGAGCGCCGTCGGCGCTGCGCCGCGCCCAGACCGATGAGCTCACCGCTCCGGTCTGGAACGTGCCTGCTTCAACGAGGTCGACCGTCTTGTCGTGCGAACCGGAGAAGCCGGGCTCACCGTCGAACTGATCAGGGGTGACGCCGGCTTCTTCGAGGAAGAACTGCGGCATCAGGCGGCCGGAGGTCGATGACTCGCTGCCGTAGGTGAAACGCGTGCCGGCGAGGGCGGTCAGGTCGGCGACCTCGCTGAGCTCGGTGAGACCGGTGTCGGCGTTGGCGATGTAGACCGACTGGAAGGTCGGGTCGATGTCGCGCTGGGCGACCACGACCGAGCCGGGCGCTTCGAGGCGCGCCTGCACACCGGTAAGTGCGCCGTACCAGACGAGGTCGAGGTCGCCGGTGCGGAGCTGGCCGACCGCAGCGGAATACTCGGTGACCGGGACGTACTCGACGGTGACGCCCAATTCGGTGGACAGGTAGTCGGACAGCAGGCCGTAGGTGCGGTTGAGGATGTCGACGTCCTGGTCGGGAATGGCACTCACGCGCAGCACCGCATCGCTGGCGGGCGCCTCGTCGGCGCTGACCGGAGCCGGCTCGGTACCCACCGCTGCGTCCGTGGTGTTGGTGTCGGTGTCCGAAGTCTCGGCGTCGGAGGTGCCGGCGTCGTCGCTACCGCACGCAGCGAGCACCAGAGCGCCGACGGTCAGACCGGCAACGAGGAGGCGCCGGGCGCGCCGGGTTGTGGAGGGAGTGTTGGAGGTTCGCATGAGGCGCAATCATGGCAACCTGCGCCAGGCACTGCCTACCTTCATCGCCCATTTTCTCAGCTGTTTCTCAGCCCGTCCTCAGACCATTCACGGACGAGGCCCGAACTGCGTTGTCAGCCGGTACGGCGACGGAAGAGCGTGTGGAGGAACCGCTGCGTCGAGTCCCAGGGCGTGACGTGCTCGACGGGCATGTGTTCGACCAGCTCGAAGTCCGCACCGAAGACGTCGACGAGGTCGTCGACGGAGTGCCTCGCGACGTCCAGGCCGCTGCACTGCAGCGGCCCGTCCGGGGCGAAGCCGGACAGCACGAGGTGACCTCCAGGAGCCACCGACGCCGCTACGCGCGCTACATAGCGCGCCTGAGCATCGGCGTCGGTGAGGAAGTGGAAGGTCGCTCGGTCGTGCCAGACGGCGACCGGTTCGATCGAGGCGAAGTCACACACATCGCTCACCACGGTGTCGACGGCGGCCGAGTGTTCGCCGAGCGTCGCCACGAGTTGCGCCATGGCGGCGGCGGAAATGTCCACAGCGGTGATCGAGCCGTAGCCATCGTCGACGAGGTCGGTGATCAACGCTGAACACCCGGCACCGACCACCACCACCTCATCGCCAGGCGTCGACACGCGACGCACCCAGGACGCTCAAGGCTCGGCGGAGGTCTGGAACCAACTGACGTCGTCGACGGCCTTGGTCGCCCACACCTGATCCCAGTGCTGCTGTGCGTCATCGACGGTCATGACCCTGAGCGTACGATGCTGTGGGAGCGAGTCACCGATTGTTCACATCTCACACGGCGGTGCGCCGCGCGGAACGCGACGGCGACTGATATCAATAGGGCTCATGTCGCGCATCGAACTCCTCGACGACGAGACCGCACCGATCCCTGTCAAGCAGTACTTCGCCGATGGCGACCCGGGTCCGATCGTCGCAGCGCTCGCCAACGTCCCCGAAATGGTGGGGCCAACGTTGGGTTTCATCGGCGCAGCGCTCAGCGCCGGGTCGACCGGCGTCCGTGCGAAAGAGTTCGCAATCCTGCGGACTTCGGCGCTGCAGAACTGTCAGTACTGCATCAACGCGCACACCACCGTGGCCCTCGATGTCGGTCTCAGCAGCGATGAGGTCAAGGCGCTGCGCGGCGAGGTCGAACTCGCTGACGCGTTCGCCGACGAAGCCGATCTGGCACTGATTGCGTGGATCGACGCCAACGCCGGAGCGACGGGCCCGATCGCCGACGACGTCTACGACTCGGCTCGCAAGCACTGGGACGAGCACACACTGGTCGAACTGTCGATCACGATCGGTGCGACGCTCTTCCTCAACCGGTTCGCCACCGGATTCGAACTCCCGACCTCACCGGAGGTCTTCACCCGACTCGCTGCAGAAGGACTCTCATGAGCGCACCGACACTCGACGCCCCACCCATCGCCGCCACCGGGCCGATCGCCGACGCCATCAGGGCCGGCGACATGCCTGGCCGAATCTGGGTGTACTCCAACTACCACTGCAATCTCGCGTGCGGCTATTGCCTCACCGAGTCGTCGCCGAAGTCCAAGCGACGTGAAGTCGACCGCGGCACGATGGTCGAGATCGCCCGCCAGGGTGCCGAACTCGGCTTCACCGGCATCGGCGTGACCGGCGGCGAGACCTTCCTGCTCCCCTGGATGCCCGAAGCGGTGCGCGCGATGGCCGATCATCTCCCGATCGTCGTGCTCACCAACGGCACGCTCTTCCAAGGTGACCGGATCAGCAAGACCGACGGGATGGATCACGACAACATCGCGCTGCAGATCTCGCTCGACTCGCATCTGCCCGATGTGAACGACATGGCCCGCGGCGAGGACAACTTCCGCAAGGTCGTCGAGTGCGTCCCCCGCCTCATCGAGCGTGGCGTGACCGTCCGGATCGCCACGACGACCGAGGGCGACCTCGACGACCCGGCGCTCGACCCGCTCAAGGAGTTCGTGGCAACGCTCGGTGTCGCGCCCGAGGATCACCTCATCCGGCCGATCGTGCGCCGAGGTCGTGCTGACGAACTTCAGTTGGGCGTGGTGGCTCGCGCTCAGGACATCCCGAGTGAGCTGACCATCACTGCTGACGGCGCCTTCTGGGGCAGTTTCGGGCCGACGGTCAGCAACGGCCGCCTCGACACCGACCTTCTCCTGACGCGCACGATCCTGCCGCTCGACATCCCCGCCAATGCACTGCTCGGCGCACTCAACGGCATGCCCGCAGGTAACGACGCCGCGCTGGGCATTCGTTGAGCATGATGACGCCGCGCTCAGTTTGAGCGCATTCATCAACTGAACCCGCCGACGACCACCGGGCCGAATCACCTCGACGAGTCGACGTGCTCGTTTTCGCGCGATTGGATGCGGCGGGCAACCAGGACGGCGCCGAGGGCCAGCGCGCCCCACACGGCCACGTTCGAGCCGGTGCCGATGGTCTGCACGCTGCCGTCGGGCGCTCGCACGTAGTCGAAGGTCTGCATGAAGAAGATCACGATCGCGATCAGCGCAAAGCCCGCTGCACCGGCGTAGGCCGCCGCGATCCGCTTGGCGCCGACGATCAGCAGGATGCCGAAGGCAATGGTGAGGATCGCCCACAGCGGATTGAACCAGAGGAATTTCATTTCCCAGCGACGCACCAGGTTGTCGCCGTCGTTGAAGCCCGCATCGCTACCGAGCAGCTTCACCTGATCGCCGGCGAAGTCGACGGATCGGGCCACGAACAGACCGAGGGCACCGACCACGGCGCCGACTGCGCCCATCGCAACAAGGCTGCGTTCCTGAGCGCTCCGCCCCTTTTCGAGGACCCCGTCGAGGCCCATGAACTTGCCGGCATCGGATGCGTACAGCAGGAGGTGGGCGCCGATCATCAGGAAGTACGCCCATGACCACTCGTCAGCCCGGTCGTAGTAAATGACCGACAGGAAGATCGGAATCGCGATGGCCACGCCGCCGAGCGAGACGAGCTTGGTCTTGTAGCCGATGAGCAAGAGCAACGGCAGCAGGATTTCGACGATCAGGGTGAACCAGCCGAACAGCTGGAAGTTCGGCAGGATGATCTCCTCGGTCACCCAGGTGAACGGTGCAAACGGCGAGTTCCTGGTGACAGAGAGGGAGTACTTGAACAGCCCACCGCCGGTGTCCTCACCGAAGTTCGGTGGCACCTTCCAGTGGACGTTCGCCAGCCACATCAGCGCGACGAGTATGCGCATGCTGCCGATGACGATCGGCTGGGCTCCTTCGTCGAGCTTCGTGGCGATCCGAGAAATGGTGTCCTTCACGAGCACGATTCTGCCATCTCTCACCGCACAGTCGTGGATGTTCAGCAACCGTTTCGTCTTCGGTTCGCCGGGCTTTCGGTCTGGTCAGCCCCAGCGACCGTGGAGCAGCGAGATCGCGACCGAGGCGAGATGGCTCCCGGGCAGGTCCGCGACGATCGGTGCGATGTCGTCGAAGTGATCGAGGTCGCGGATCGTCGGCAGCACCACAGGATCACGTCCCAGGGCCCGAAGCTGCGCCAGTTGGTCGGAACCCGTGCGGTCGGTACTCATCGCGACATCGTGGAAGACAGCACGGTCGACGGTGGCCAGCCCGATCCCCCAGTAGCCGCCGTCATGGGTCATGCCGATCGCGTCCCGACTGCTGCGCACGGCGTCGAACGACGCGGCGAAGTGGCGGCCCGCAGATGGTGTGTCCATCCCGATGATGACCCCCGGCCCGAGGTCGGCGAAACCGTTCGCAAGCCGCTCCCCCAGCCCCTCACCGCGTTGGTGTGCCACGTCGAAGCCGTCAGGAAGCCAGCCTCCTGGCTCCCCGTCGATCAGTGCAACAGCGCGCACATCAGATGACTGCTCGACGAAGACCCGCACGGCCTCGAATGTGTCGCGCAGGCACGCAGCTGCGATCTGGGCGGCCTGCTCGGGGGTCAGCGGTGGGCAGAGCCTGGTCTTGACCTTGCCGGCGATCGGCTGCTTGGCGATCACCGTCAGGTGCAGTCCGCCCGGCACTGGTGTCGATGATCGCTGTACGGTCACGAGATCGCGCGCAGGATGCGGCTCATGTCCTTGACCGCCCGGACCGTGCCGCTGACCGTGCCGGTCACCTTCGACCGTCCTGACCGTTCGGTGTACTCGACCGGCACGTTGCGGACTCGGAGCCCGGCCTGCACGGCTCGCAGCACCATCTCCAACGGCCACCCCGAGCGTCGGTCGGTCATGCCGAGGTCGATGAGTGCGTCGCGTCGCATGGCGCGCATCGGGCCGAGATCGTCCAGCTCGAGTCCGGTCTTGCGCCGGACTTGGAACGCCAGCACCTTGTTCGCCAATCGGGCGTGCGGGGGCCAGGCACCACGCCCGGCGATACGAGCGCCGATCACGAGGTCGGCGTCGCCGTGTTCGACGTATGCGGTCACCAGGGGCAGCGCCAGCGGGTCGAGCGATGCATCGCAGTCCATGAAGCACACGATGTCGCTCGTGGCTGCCTGCAACCCGGCCCAGCATGCGGCGCCGAAGCCCTGCTGCTGCTCAGCAACGACGAGCGCTCCGTGTTCTGCGGCCAATTGGGCGGTGCTGTCGGTCGAGCCGTTGTCGACCACGATCGCCCGGTACCCGTCCGGCATCCGACCGAGCACCCACGGAATGGCTGCGGCCTCGTTGAGTGCGGGCAGAATCACGTCGGGCACGGCTCGGAGGCTAATTGGACGGCCGGCGTTCGCGAGACTGACGCGATGGGACATGACCAGACCACGACCGCGGCCGACGGCACGACGATTGCGTGGAGTCGACACGGCACAGGCAGCCCGGTCGTCCTCGTGCACGGCATCACCGAATCGGCGAGTGCGTTCGACCCGGTGACCGAACTCCTCGCTGCGCAGCACGAGGTGGTCTCGATGGATCTCCGGGGTCACGGCGAGTCCGGCTCGGGCGACCGCTATGACCTCGAGGTGATGACCGGCGACGTCATCGCGGTGATGGACGCCGCTGGTGTGAGCTCACCACATCTGATCGGACACTCTCTCGGCGGCGCAGTCGTGTCTGCGGTCGGGGGCGTCGCCGACGTGGCGAGCGTCGTCGACATCGATCAGTCGCTGCAATTGCACGGCTTCAAGGAGAACCTGGCGCCGGCAGAGCCGATGCTGCGTGACGCCGACCAGTACCAGTCGGTCCTCGATTCCATGTTCGAGTCGATGCAGGGCGATCTGCTGCCCGCAGCTGAACGGGAACGCATCGGATCGAGCCGCAGGGCGGATCAGGAGGTCGTCCTCGGTGTCTGGGACGTGATCCTGACCCAGCCGATCGACGAGATCAGCCAGGTCGTGGACATGGCACTTGCCGGATACGCGCACAAGCAGACCCCCTACCTTGCAGTGTTCGGCATCGATCCAGGCGACGCCTACGGCGCGTGGCTCGGCGAGCGGATCAGCGGCGCACTCATCGAGGTCTGGGCCGATCACGGCCACTACCCCCACCTCGTCGACCCTGAGCGATTCGTCGACACAGTGAGTCAGTTCTGGGCCAGGACGACGCGCCGCTAGGTTCAGGACATGAGTGACGCCCCTGACTTCTCCAACCTGACCGCCGTGTTCATCAACACGACGCTCAAGCGATCTCCTGAGGTGTCGAATACCGAGGGGCTGATCGACATCTCGAAGTCGATCATGGAGACCAACGGCATCAACGTCGAAGTCATCCGCGCCGCCGATCACGACATTGCCTGGGGCGTCTCGCCCGACATGACCGAACACGGCGCTGCTGTCGACGAATGGCCGGCGATCTTCGACAAGGTCATGGCCGCCGACATCCTCGTGATCGGCACGCCGATCTGGCTCGGCGAGAAGTCCTCGATCTGCACGCTGGTGATCGAGCGGCTCTACGGCAACTCCGGCAACCTCAACGACGCTGGCCAGTACGCGTACTACGGGCGCACGGGTGGCTGTCTCGTCACCGGCAACGAGGACGGCGTCAAGCACTGCGCGATGAGCGTGCTCTACGGCCTGCAACACCTCGGCTACGTGATCCCGCCGCAGGCCGACGCCGGCTGGATCGGCGAAGCAGGCCCCGGCCCGTCGTACCTCGATGCCGATGGTGGCGGGCTCGACAACGACTTCACCAACCGCAACACCACGTTCATGACCTGGAACCTCATGCACATGGCGCGCATGCTGAGAGCCGAGGGCGGGTTCCCCGTCGGTGGTAACCAGCGCAGCGAATGGGATGCTGGCTGCCGCTTCGACTTCCCGAACCCCGAATACCGTTGATCGATGACACGGGCCGCGTAGCGCAATGGAAAGCAGCCCGATGAGAGTGTTGGTGACGGGTGGAGCCGGGTTCATCGGGTCGTTCATCGTCGATGAACTGATCGGGCTCGGCCATCAGGTCGTGGTAGTCGATGACCTCGACCCGGCAGCCCACGATGGCATTCCAGCAGGCCTGAACAATGCAGCGACATACCATTGGGCCGACGTTCGTGACTCGGCGACCTTCGACATCGCCGGTGTCCTCGACGGTGTCGATGCCGTGTGCCACCAGGCTGCAAAAGTCGGTCTCGGCGTCGACTTCGACGACGTCGACGAATACGTGTCGCGTAACGACGGCGGGACCGCCGCGCTGCTGCGGGCTCTGCACCGTCGCGACTTCCGGGGCCGCATCGTGCTCGCATCGTCCATGGTCGTGTACGGCGAGGGCCGTTACCGGTGCGCCGAGCACGGACTCGTGCATCCCGGGCCACGAGCGCCCGATCATCTCGAAGCCGGCAACTACGAGCCGCCGTGCCCCGTGTGTGGCGGCGCACTCGTCGGAGAGTCCGTCCCCGAAGATCACCGGCTGGAGCCGCGCAACGTCTACGCCGCCACCAAGTTGGCCCAGGAACACCTGTGCAACGCCTACGTGCGTGAGCACGACGGCGCATCGTGCACGTCGCTCAGGTATCACAACGTGTACGGCCCGCGAATGCCGCGCGACACGCCCTATGCCGGTGTCGCCAGCATTTTTCGGAGCACCTATGAGGCTGGCCAGGCCCCGAGGGTCTTCGAAGACGGTGGGCAGTTACGTGACTTCGTCCACGTCGACGACGTCGCCCACTGCAACGTGTTGGCGCTCACCAACACTGAGGCGACGCACGGCGCATTCAATGTCTGTACGGGTGTCCCGAAAACGATCCTCGACATGGCCCAGGCGCTGCGGCCACCTGACGCTCCCGAGCCCGTCGTGGTCGGCGGCTATCGGTTGGGCGACATCCGCCACGTCTTCGCGTCGCCTGAGCGCGCCCGCCATGAACTGGGCTTCAGCGCGGCGGTGTCCTTCGACGACGGTATGGCCGAGTTCCGAACCGCTCCCCTGCGTTCGACCGTGGACGCCCGGCCCAACGGTTCGTGACCGTCGGCGCCCGGAGATCAGCTGAGCTTCACCGAGATCACCGTGCATCGAACAGAGTCCACTGGCCCGGTTAGCGGTGAAGCCGATGTCGGTGACGGTCTTCCCGGCAGGCACGGCGCGGAAGGAAGTGAATCCATCACCGATGCGCACACCGTCTCGCATCAGCGCAGCCTGCGTCGACACCTCCTCTGCACGGAGAGCTGCGCACCACCCTCGTCGACGAACTCGACATCGATGTTGATCGTCATCATCTCACTCGCCTCGTTGGTCACGTCGACGAGCGCACGTTGCGCGTCGACAACCGAGCAACTTGGCCCTGCGTCGCTCCGCGCAGTGGCGCCCGGACCAGTGTCCGGCGCGGATCCCTCCGAACCGCTGCAGCCCATCAGGAGTAACCCGCCCACGAGTGCCACGCAGCGAAACTTCGAACTCGTCATCGGCCAACAGCAAGCCACAGCGGTCTGAGACGCAGCTCCGAGCTCACCACTTGGACACGAGTGCCGCCTGGAGGACGACAGCACTGGTCGCCTGGACGACGAGCCACCCGGCGAGGACCGTGTTGGCGGGCACCGTCAGCCGACGAAGCCGGAACTCGCGCACCAGGCACGACCCGGCAACGACGATCCACGGATAGAACAGCAACCAGATCCGCTCCGTCTCGCCTTTCGACAACTGCGAGAGGTTGGCGATCATCACAGCAAGGAGCGCACCCCCGACCAGGATCCAGACTCGACCCACCCGGAGCCTGGTGAGTGCCACGAACGTCGCCGGTCCGACAGCGAACAACGCGATCACCAGGTTGGCGAAGATGAAATAGTTCCAGATGCGGAACTGCGCAGTGCCGTCCCAGTACTCACCGCGCGTCGCCTCGGCACCGCTGAACCACCAGAAACCGGCGGCGAGCCACAGCAGCGTGACGAACGACGCTGCGATCACCGCCCCGACCACGGTCGCTGTGGCGCCGGAACCGAAGCCGCGACGCCCTCGGAGTACCCAGCCGGCCACGACGATCACTGCGGGCACGACGACGTAGATCGCTCCGCCGTACGTCATGAACAGCAGCGTCGAGAGCAACAGACCGCCGAGCGCGCCGATCCAGGTGGCGCCGCGGCCGTCACGACGGACACCGAGCGCGATGAACGCGACGCCCCACGCACCCAATGCGGTGAAGAATGCATCGGCCGACGTCATCATCCAGATCGCATACGGGGCAACGATGAGAAACGGTGCAGCACGACGGACCCACAGGGGCCCGGCGACGGCCCAGAGCGCAATGAGTACGCCGATCGGGAGCAGCACCGTGGAGATCAGCGAGATCGCCACCACCGGCCACGAGCCGCCAAGCCAGATCGCGTCGAGGAACTTGAGCAGCACGACGTAGCCGGGTGGATGACCTCGGACGTGCACTGAGTAGTTGTCGATGTCGACGACGAAGTTGCGGACGAAGTCGCCCGCCGGCGGGGTGATCGGCAGGTTCGCGAGGTATTCCGAATCGTCCTCGACGCCGTAGAACAGGCCGTCACGGCCATCGGTCAGCGCCAGCAGCGTGGCGAACGCTCCCGCGGCCAGGCCGGTCGTCAGCACGACGATGCGCAGACGGGCAGACTCGAACCACCCGCGCGCAGCGAGCGCAATCATCACGACAGCGATCGCACCGGCCCCGACGAGGCCCCAACCGAAACGCCAATCCCAGCCATCACGGAAGTTTCGTCCGACGAGCGGCGCCGCACCGAGAAACACTTCCGGCGCGTCACGCTGCAGGTTCCGCCCCCAGTCGACCGAGACGTAGAACGCACTGGCCACACCGGCATACAGCGCGGCGACGAACAGCCGCTGAATCCAGATGCGCACGGCCGTCAGGATGCCAGACCGGCTGCCGTCATCGGTCCCGTTTCGAAAACTGTCTCCGGCCCGCAGGTGTGTCAGAACTCCCTGACGGTCAGTCGACGAAGACGGGTACCCGGTTCTCGAAGCTGGCGGTCACTGCCTCGGTCTGGTTCGGCGAGCCGATCTGGGCGCTGATCAACCGCCGTTCCTCTGCGAACTGTTCGGCGGCGCCATCTGCGGCCATGTTGTTGATCAGTTCCTTCGCGCCCCGCACCGCGCTCGGGCTGACGCCGGTGATGTCGCGAGCCATGGCCATCGCATCCTCGTACGGCGACTCGCTGAGCCGCGTCGCGAGTCCGAGGTCGAAGGCCTCGGCACCAGAAAAGATGCGGGCGGTGAAGGTGAGTTCCTTGGCGATGTCCGGTCGGACCAGCTTGCCGAGCTGGAACGTGCCGGTCATGTCGGGCACGAGGCCCCAGTAGGTCTCGCGCACCGACATCTTCGTCTCGGGATGGATGATTCGCATGTCGGCGCCGAGCGCCAACTGGATGCCGCCGCCGAGCGCATGGCCGTGAACGGCAGCGATCACCGGAACGGGAATCTCCTGCCAGACCCAGCAGACCTGCTGAGCGAGATGAGTGATGCGCCCCTCGGGCAGATCTCCGGCGTTCTGGCGCTCGCCTTCGCTGTTGCCACCGATTGCCTGCATCGACGACATGTCGAGTCCGGCGCAGAACGACTTGCCTTCGCCGGACAGGACGACAGCGCGTACGGCCCGCTCGGTCTTGAGCCGTTCGCCGACCTCGGCGAGGGCGGTGAACATGGCCGGATCAAGCGCGTTGCGTTTGTCGGGACGATTCATCTTGACGTCGGCGATGCCGCCTTCGATGGTGATGGTGACGCGATCAGACATGATCCCAGTTTCGCATCACGAACGCTTCGACGACGAAGCGACGGCCAGCACGCATCGAGCACCGGCTCGCTTCGAGTCAGTTCCGGCGCGGATCCTTCCACCGGACGAGGTCGCGGTCGATCTCGGACAGTGCGCGCGCACCGGACAGCGCCATCGTGCGCTCGAGGCCGTCGCGCAGGAAGTCGAGGAAATGGTCGACACCACGCTCGCCCCCCGCACCCAGTGCGTAGAAGTACGGCCGCCCCATCGAGACGGCGTCTGCTCCGAGTGCAATCGCCTTGACGATGTCGCTGCCACGGCGTACACCGCCGTCGCAGATGATCGTGCCGGTGTCGCCGATCTCCTGGCGGATCGGCTCGACGAGCGCGATCGGTGCCGGCGCGTCGTCGAGTTGGCGCCCGCCGTGGTTCGAGATGCCGATCCCCTCGACGCCGATCGCGACCGCCTGCTTCGCGTCGGCGACGGTCTGGATGCCTTTGAGCACGATCGGTCCGTCCCAGATCGACCGCAGCCAGTCGATGTCGTCCCACGACAGTGCCTGGTCGAACTGGCGAGCAACGTGTTCGGCGAGCGACACCGCTGAACTGCCGTCCTCGTCGTTCTTGCCGACGACATTGGCGAACGTGATCGGCTCGTTCCGCAGGAAGTCGAGTGTCCACGACGGGTGGAGCGCTCCGTCGACGAGCGTGCTGAGACCGACTTTCGGCGGCAGCGTCATGCCTCGCCGCACGTCGCGTTCGCGTCGGCCGAGGACGGCGGTGTCGACCGTCAGCCAGAGAGCGGTGAACCCCGATGCCTTGGCTCGCTCGATGAGGTCCTTGACGAGACCGCGGTCCTTCCATGTGTAGACCTGGAACCACTTCTCGCCGTTGCTGACCGCTGCGACCTCCTCGATCGAGCGGGTGCCCATGGTCGACAGCGACCAGGGCACGCCGGCGCGTGCTGCGGCGCGTGCCACGGCCAACTCGCCCTGGGAGTGGGCGATGCGCGTGAAGCCGGTCGGTGCCATGATCAGCGGCATTGCTGCCGTTCTGCCGAAGATGGTCGTGGTCGTGTCGATGTTGCTGACGTCGCGCAGCACCCGTGGCTTGAACTCGATGTCGGCAAACGTCGTGACGTTGCTCGCGAGCGTCCTTTCGTCTTCGGCCCCGCCGTCGATGTAGTCGAACACGCCGTGGGGCAGCCGACGCTTGGCGATACGCCGGTAGTCCTCGACGCAGGCAGCCTGCTTGAGGCGGCGCTCCACCGGGTCGAGCGTGATCGAATCGAACTGCACGACCGACCGGAACGTCGTGATCATTGCCTTGAGACCCATGGAGTCAGTCAACCAGACGAAGCCCACTCGGGGTCATACTCGGCTCGGCCTGGGGCAGGTCGACCACGAACTCGGTGCGATGCGCGGGGAACAGGTGCTCGCTCACCAGCACGGCATGACCCTGGCGGTCCGTGGTGACCCGTTGGCACCGAAGCAGCGGCGACCCGACCGGGATGCCGAGGAGCTTCGCATCGGCGGGTTCGGCCGAGTCGGCACCGATGGTCTGGGTGGCGCCTCGGAGCTCGATCTTCAGGAGTTCGTAGAACGGTCGCCGTTCGACGTCGGCGCGCGACAGGTCAGCGCCGAGATCTGCCGGGCACCACACGGTGACCACGGCGAATGGTTCACCGTCGGCGAGGTTGACCCGCTTGACACGCAAGACCTGATCCGTCCGGAGGAACTTGCGGACTCGTGCAGGCGGCTGCTCGAACGCAAACTCACTCACCTTGCGCTCACTGATCTTGCCGACGCCTTCGACCTGGGACTCGATCGTGCCGAGCGTTTCAAGGTGCTGCCGAACCGGTTCGGTCGCGACGAACCAGCCGAACCCCTGCCGTGCGGCGATCAAACCATCGTCGCGGACCAGTTCGAGCGCGCGCCGGACGGTGACGCGAGACGCCGCGAACTCCCGCGACATCTCAGCTTCGGACGGCAGCACCGCGCCGGCAGGCAACTGCTGTGCCCGCGTCCGCAGTTCCTCAGCGATCTCCTGGTAGCGGATGCGCCTCATGCCTGCACGAGTTCGATCCGGTTGCCGAACGGGTCCTCGATATGGCAACGCACGAGTCCTTCGATCTCGGTGTTCCACACTGCTGCTGCTCCGAGCCCGCTCGCCTCGACGAAACCGACGAGGTCGGTCATCAGCAGCGCCGGATGGGCCTTGCGGGCGGGAACGAAAGGATCTTCGGGCCCGACGTGGAGACGCACTGCGCCGGCGCCGAACCAAGCTCCACCGCGGGCGGCCATGACCGCCGGCTTCGGTTCTTCGGTGAGACCCAGCACTCCGACATAGAACTCGCGAGCGGCGTCCTCGGCACCCACGGGGATCGCGAGCTGCACATGATCGATGCCGACCCAGGTCCCAGTGTCACCTCCGTCGGGAGTCGCCGAGGTCTTTGCCGAACTCATGAACTTGTATTATAGTTGTCTACATGGCCTCCGCAAGCGCAACCACTCCCATCGAACTCGTCGAGCGTGTCTACGCCGCCCTGCCGGGCAACGTGCAGATCGCACGTGACCGCCTCGATCGGCCATTGACGCTGGCCGAGAAGATCCTCGTCAACCATCTCGCCGACCCGGAGAACCAGGAACTCGAACGCGGCGACAGCTACGCCGACTTCCATCCCGACCGAGTCGCGATGCAGGACGCCACGGCACAGATGGCACTGCTGCAGTTCATGACCGCCGGACTTCCCGAAGTCGCCGTGCCCTCGACGGTGCACTGCGATCACCTGATCCAGGCCAAGGTCGGCGCAAAGATCGACCTCGGCGTCGCCATCGACACGAACGAAGAGGTCTACGACTTCTTGAAGTCGGTCAGCGCGAACTACGACATCGGCTTCTGGGGGCCCGGCTCGGGCATCATCCACCAGGTCGTGCTCGAGAACTACGCCTTCCCCGGCGGCATGATGATCGGCACCGACAGCCACACGCCCAATGCCGGCGGCCTCGGCATGGTCGCCATCGGTGTCGGCGGTGCGGATGCCGTCGACGTGATGACCGGCTTCGCGTGGAACGTCAAGTGGCCGAAGGTGATCGGCGTCCGCCTCACGGGCACGCTCTCCGACTGGAGCTCACCCAAGGACGTCATCTTGGAAGTCGCCCGCCAGCTCACCGTCAAGGGTGGCACCGGCGCGATCGTCGAGTACCACGGCCCCGGTGCCGACTCGATCTCGGCCACCGGTAAGGGCACGATCTGCAACATGGGTGCCGAGATCGGCGCGACCACCTCACTCTTCGGGTACGACGACAACATGGCGCAGTACCTCAAGGCGACCGGCCGCGAGGCGATCGCCGATGCTGCCGACAAGGTCGCCGACCACCTCCGTCCCGACGACGGAGCGCACTACGACCAGATCATCGAGATCGACCTCGACGAACTCAAGCCGCTGATCAACGGCCCGCACACCCCCGACCTCGCCCACAGGGTCGGCGCCGGCGTCGGCGATGCCGCTCGCGCCAATGATTGGCCGCTCGTGCCATCGGCGGCGCTCATCGGTTCGTGCACGAACTCCTCCTACGAGGACATCACGCGTGCGGCGTCGATCGCTCGGCAGGCCGCAGCCAAGGGCCTGACGTCGAAAATCGACCTGATGATCACGCCGGGATCCGAACAGACCCGGGCCACGATCGAGCGTGACGGGTTGCTCGCCGACCTCGAAGCCATCGGTGCCACCGTGCTCGCCAACGCGTGCGGGCCGTGCATCGGCCAGTGGAGCCGCCCTGAAGCGATGCTCGAGCAGTCCAACACGATCGTCACGTCGTACAACCGCAACTTCCCGAAGCGCAACGACGGCTCGGCCAACACCCTCGCTTTCGTCACGTCTCCCGACACGGTCATGGCGATCGCACTGGCCGGACGCCTCGACTTCGACCCCACCACCGACACGATCACTGCACCCGACGGCACCGAGGTCAGCCTCGATGCACCGGTCGGCCAGGTGCTGCCCGATGCCGGATACGACCCAGGCGCAGAGACGTTCACCGCTCCTCCGGCCGACGGCCACGACGTCCCGATCGCAGTGAGCCCGACCTCTGACCGGCTGCAACTGCTCGAGCCGTTCGAACCCGTGTCGCTCGACCGCTACAACGATCTGCCGGTGCTCGTGAAGGCCCAGGGCAAGTTCACCACCGACCACATTTCGATGGCGGGCCCCTGGCTCAAGTACCGCGGCCACCTCGAGAACATCTCGGGCAACCTCTACCTCGGTGCCGTGAACGCCTTCTCGCAACAGGAAGGCTCCGCTTACGAGGTCGGCTTCGGCAAGAACCAGCTCACCGGGGCGACCGAGCGCTTCCCCGAGATCGCCAAGCACTATCACGAAGCCGATCAGGCCTGGGTCGTCATCGGCGACGAGAACATGGGTGAGGGTTCGAGCCGCGAGCACGCCGCAATGGAGCCTCGCTTCCGCATGGGGCTCGTCGCCATCGCCCGCAGCTTCGCTCGGATCCACGAGACCAACCTGAAGAAGCAGGGCATGGTGCCCATGACGTTCGCCGATCCGTCCGACTACGACAAGATCGACGAAGACGACCGCATCAACGTCGTGTCGCTCCCGCCGGTCCCGGGCGAGACCATCAAGTGCGAGATCGTCAAGCCCGATGGCGCGACGGTGGCTTTCGAATGCAACCACACGTTCAGCCCCGAGCAGGTCGAGTGGTTCAAGGCCGGCTCGGCACTCAACATCATCCGCCAGAAGTCACAGGGCTGAGCGCCGCTGTCATGACCGGCCACGACCGGACGGTCGGCGTCATCTGGTCGATCTGCGTGGTGGTGCTGTTGGCGGCACTCGTCGCCGGCGCCGCGCAGGTGATCGGCGACCCGAGCGGCGAGATGGCGTTCCGCTGGATCATGGCGCTCATGTTCCTCGGCGGCTCACTCGCCTGGCTCACCGCCTACCACCGCGACGCCCTCCGCCGCTTCTTCAAACGCTGAGATCGATCTCCGGCACGTTTCGACTCTGACCCAACGACGAGACTTGCCGGGTGCCGGAACCGCCGACGTCTCCGGTCCGCCAGCTCACGGCGGACCCTGACTATCGCAACTTTCTGATCGCTCACGTCCTCTACAGCGGCGTCAACGGGACCCTGAGGTTCACGTTCATCTGGCTGATGGTGACGCTGACCGACTGGGAGTCAGCGGAGGGTCTCGTTGCCATGGCACTCGGGGTGCCCGCGATGTTGCTGTCGCTTCCAGCGGGCGCCTGGTCGGATCGTGTCGATCGTCAGCGCCTCTACATCTCCTGGACCGCGGCGACGGCGATCGCGATGGGACTGTTCACTGCACTCATTGCTTCGGGCAATGCGACACCCTTGCTCACCGGTGTGGCCGCTGTGGTCATCGGCACCTCGATCAGCGTGAATTCCCCGAACGTCCAGGCCATCGTGCCGTTGCTCGTTCCCAAGGCACGGTTGATGAACGCGGTTGCGCTCCAGAACGGCGCCGGCCAGGCCGCCGGGTTCGCCGGCCTCGCGATCGGTGGACTCGCCATCCAACTGGTCGGAGACGCCGGTGGGTTCGGTCTGTTGACCGTGCTCACCGCAGTCTCGATCGCGTTGATCGCACGGGTCACCATTCCCGCCGACGAGATCGTCGGCGAGGGCACACACGAAGCGATGCTCGCGTCGATCGTCGCCGGTGCGAAGTTCGGACTCGGCCACGAGCCACTCCGCACACTGCTGCTCCTGTCGGTGATGCTCGGCGGGTCGTTCAGCGTCATGCAGATCTCGATGCCTCGAGTCGTCGAAGACGTGTACGGCCAAGAGGCGGGGGTGGCCGGGATCGTGCTCGGGGCATTCGGCATCGGCATGTTGGTGAGCTCGATGTTCGTGTCCAGGCGAAACGAGATGCGTCATGGCCTGAACATCGCGCGTTTCATCGGTGTCGGCCTCGGGCTCGGACAGTTCCTGGTCAGCTTCGCACCCTCTGCCTGGGTGGCGATGGCGATCATGTTTGCGTGGGGGCTCAACGCCGGCATCGCCATGGCGAGCCACCGGACCCTGATGCAGACGAACACGCCCCCGGAGATGATGGGTCGCGTGATGGGGCTGATGATGCTCGGCTTCGCAGGTTCGTTGCCGATCGGCGCAATGACATCGAGTGTTCTGGCGCCGCAACTCGGTGCACAGGTCACGATGCGCGTCGTCGGCCTCTTCACGATGGGCGTGACGATCGCCCTCACGTTCCGGCGCTCGATCCTCGCCCTACGCTGACGTTCCGGGACGTCTCCGGTGAGATCCGGGCCGGACAGATCGTCTCACCTCTCACCGCAGCCTGGAACCCGGGTCGTTCAGTTGGGGCCGCCGACCTTGATGATCACGAGTTCGTCGCTGTCGACGGCGATGAAGGCCTGACCGCCGAAGCCGCCTCCGTTGGTGTGATCGCTCAGCTCGGGGCTGGTCAGTAGCGGCCCGGCCGGCAGATTCTCGGAGAGACCCTCGACGACGCCGGGGGACTCATCGGTGAGTGTGGCACCGAAATCGGCCCGCAGCGCTGCGGCCGTGGCCGGATCGAGGATGATCACGGCATCGATCCAGTAGGTGGTCGGGCCGGGCACCCGATCGTCCCCGGTCGTCCCGCTCATCCACACGGCGCTGAGTGGCGCCCCGATCGCGCCGAAACGGTCCACCAGCGGCTCGAGATCACTACGAAGTTCACCTGTTCCATTCTTCTCAGCGGGAGGCAGCGACTCATCGCGTTCGGTTGACTCGGTCACGGACGTTTCTCCTTGTTGTGGTGCGGACGAGCACGCAGTTCCAGCGACGCCGATGGCAACGAGCGCGCACACGAGTCCTGCACGGACTCGCGTTCGAGATGACCGCCGTAGATCAGCCGTCGACACGAGTGCCTCCTGTTTGTTCCGGCCTGCCCTGATGGCAGCACGGACCGTGTCGGCGATCTGGCTTCCGCTGAAGCCGAAGTCGGTGTCGTAGTCATCGAGAATCCGGCCCATCGTCGACAGCGAGTCGCTCAAGGTGCCGACCTCGGTGACCGCGCTGCGAAAATCCTCTGCCGTGGGCACGTCACGGACTCTACGCAACGCCGAACCCATGATCGACGGGGAGCAGTCCCCACTCGCCGCAGGCCAGATCGGGAACCAGTGAGCGCTGCGGCTCAGGCGCGACGGCTGGATTCGACGTCGTTGAGGTCGAGATGGTTGCGCATGTACTGGTCGAGGGCGTTGCTCTGCGGAACGTAGTCCCATGCTTGGAAGCGGCCCTGGCGGAGTGCACGGTCGACCGTTGCCCGCGCCTGCTGGCTCGTGCGGACTTCGGCATCGATTCCCTCGACATCCCAACGTTCGGCGATCTCTGCGTCGAAGGCGGCAACCGTCTCGGCGTGGTGCGGATCGGTTGCGAGGTTCTGCAACTCCGCTGGGTCCTCGCCCAGGTGGAAGAGTTGTGGTGGGTCTGCGGGCGACCACACGAACTTCCAGTCGCCCCGGCGGACCATGAAGATCGGGGCGACCGCACCTTCTCCGAGGTACTCCCCCACGACCACTTTGCCGACAGCGCCGTCGAGCACGCTGCGACCGTCCATCGTCATCGGCGCTGTGACACCGGCGATGTCGAGCAGTGTCGGGGCGATGTCGAGCAGCGAGACGTGTTCGTCGATCTGGGCGCCACCCGCGACGCCCGGCCGGCGGATGATCAGTGGGATCCGGGCGCTGTGTTCGAAGAAGGACATCTTGTACCAGAGGCCACGCTCGCCGAGCATGTCACCGTGATCGGCAGTGAACACCACCACGGTGTTGTCGGCCATACTGTGCCGATCCAGCGTGTCGAGCAGGTTGCCGATGTGCTGATCGACGTAGCTGATGTTGGCAAGGTAGGCGTGACGGGCGTTGCGGATCTGCTGATCGGTGATCTCCGTCGTGTCAGCGGTGATCACGTGGCGCAGACGTTCGCTGTGCGGGTCGAGCACGACGTCATCGACGCCGACCGACGGCATGGGGATCTCGTCGTCGGCGTACATGTCCCAGAACTGCTGCCGCGCCACGTACGGGTCGTGCGGATGCGTGAACGATGCGGTCATCATCCACGGCCGATCATCGTCGGTGCGGGCCAGGTCACGCAGCTTGCGGATCGAGTGGTGTGCGACGTCGTCGTCGTAGTCGAGTTGATTCGACACGTCAGCGACACCGGCATGAACGACGGAATCCATGTTGTGGAACCACCAATCGAAGCGACCATCCGGATCACCCCAGTTCGGTGTCCAGCCGAAATCAGCCGGATAGATGTCGGTGGTCAGCCGTTCCTCGAAGCCGTGGAGCTGATCTGCTCCGACGAAGTGCATCTTGCCGACGAGCGACGTCTGATACCCGGCCGATCGAAGGTGATGGGCGAACGTCGGCACACTCGATGCGAACTCCGACGCGTTGTCGTAGGCACCGATCTTGGAGTTGAGCTGCCCGCTCATCATGGCGAACCGTGCCGGTGCGCAGAGCGGGCTGTTGCTGTACGCGCTGGTGAAGGTGGTGCCTGCGGCTGCAAGCCGGTCGATGATCGGTGTCTTGGCCGGGCCCCCGTGGATCGAGAGAAACGGGGCGGAGAGCTGATCGGCCATGATCAGCAGGATGTTCGGTTGAGAACTCACCGACGGGCGCCCTCGGCCACGTTGCCGCGGTAGACCTCGGTGTGATCCGGCGGCAGCGGCTCATGGCCCAGGATGAGGTCGGCAGCCTTCTCGGCGATCATCATCGTCGGCGCGTAGGTGTTGCCGTTGCTCACGTTCGGCATGCAGCCGGCGTCGACGACTCGCAGGCCCTCGGTACCCCAGACCTTCATCGATTCAGGATCGAGCACGGCGAACGGGTCGCCCTGAGGGCCGATCTTGGTGGTGCACGACGGGTGGAGCGCTGTCTCGGAGTCCTTGGCGACCCAGGCCATGATCTCCTCGTCGGTCTCGACGGTCGGGCCGGGCGAGATCTCACCGGCGTTGAACGGCTCGAAGGCGCGCTGAGTGAGGATTCTGCGAGCAGTACGGACCGCTTCGATCCACTCACGCCGATCCTGCTCGGTACTGAGATAGTTGAACTGCACCGCAGGATGCTTGGCCGCGTCACGAGACGTGATCTTGACCGTGCCGCGCGCGTCGGAGTACATCGGGCCAACGTGCACCTGGTAGCCGTGCTCGATCTTCGCACCGGTCCCGTCGGGGCGGCCGGGCGACGACCCGTCGTAGCGAATCGCAATCGGCAGGAAGTGGAACATCAGGTTCGGGTAGGACTCGCTCGGATTGCTCTTCACGAAGGCTCCGGCCTCGAAATGATTCGACGAACCGGGCCCGCGTCGGAACAACCACTGCAGCCCGATCCATGGCTTCTTCCAGTGCGCGAGGTGCGGCTGGATCGACACCGGCAGCTTCGACTCGTACTGGATGTACACCTCGAGGTGATCCTGCAGGTTCTCTCCCACGCCCGGCAGGTGCGCCACGACCGGGATACCCAACGATTCGAGGTGCTCGCGGTCACCCACGCCCGAGAGCTGAAGCAACTGCGGGCTGTTGAACGCACCACCGCTCAAGATGACCTCGCTGCCCTCGATCACGTCCCGGCCCCGCCCGAACAGGCCGCCGACGCCGAGCTTGCGAACCTCGACACCGGTTGCACGGTTCGGTTCGTGCGGATCACCGAACACGACTCTGTCGACCTGCGTGCGTGTCATCAGCGTGAGGTTCGGACGGTCGAGTACCGGGTGCAGATACGCCCGGGCAGCACTCAAGCGCCGGCCGCGCGAGACGTTCTTGTCGAACGGCGCGAACCCCTCCTGGCGGTACCCGTTCACGTCGTCCGTTCGATTGAACCCCGCCTCGACGCCGGCACGGAGCCATGCGTCGAAAAGCGCATTGTCCGCCGGGCCACGTTCGAGCACCAGCGGACCGTCGTCGTTGCGGAGACCGCCGTGGCCCGGCTCTTCGCCCGCGAGGCAGTTCTCCATCCGCTTGAAGTACGGCAGGCAGTGCGCCCAATCCCAGTTCTCCAAGCCAGGCATCGCACCCCACTTGTCGTAGTCCATCGGGTTGCCCCGCTGAAAGATCATCCCGTTGATGCTCGACGATCCGCCGAGCACCTTGCCACGAGCGTGGTACACCCGGCGACCGTCCATGTACGGTTCCGGCTCCGACTCGTACTTCCAGTCATAGAACCGGCTCCCGATCGGGAACGCGAGCGCCGCGGGCATGTGGATGAACACGTCCCACTTCCAGTCTCGCCGGCCCGCTTCGATGACCAGCACCTCGTTGGACAGATCGACACTCAGGCGATTGGCGAGCGCACAGCCCGCAGATCCGCCACCGACGATGATGTAGTCGTACACCCGGACAGTCTGCCAGCAGGTCAGCGCGTGGCGAGTGAAAGCTTCATCGTGACGACGGCGCCGCCGGTATCACTGTTCGACGCAGCGACCTCGCCGCCGTGTGCGTCGACGATCGCCTTGACGATTGCGAGTCCGATTCCAGAGTCGCCACGACGATCGCCACGTTCGTAGCGATCGAAGATCGTGTCGAGTTTGGCGGGGTCGAACCCGGGCCCGTCGTCGCTCACCTCGACCACGCCGAAGCGGCCGTCGATTCGACTCGTCAACTCGACACGAGCAGCGCGGCGCGTCGCGTTTCTTACCAGGTTGTCGAGCGCCTGGCGGAGCAATGCCATGTCGGCCTCGATGACCACCGACGGACCGGGTTCGGCAATGACCTCACCGTCGTCGGGACGCACTGACGCCGCCACTTCCTCGGCGAGCAGATCGAGCCGCAGCGGCGCCAGCCTCGGGATGGCCTGCCCCGAGTCGAAGCGCACCAGGTCGAGCAGTTCGTTCACACCCGTCGAGGCGCGCTCGGCAGCAGAGCGGATCTCGGACAGTGAACGCACGTACTCCTCGCTCGTGCGTTCACGGCTCAACGCTTGCGAACTCGATGCGGTGATGACCGCCAACGGCGTTCGCATCTCATGGGCCGCATCGGCAAGGAACCCCTGCTGTCCGTCGACCATCCGGCGAGTCGGGCCGAGCGCGAGACCTGCACCGAGCCAGCCGAGGCCGAGGCTCGCGAGCAGCAGCAGCCCCGCCCAGATCGCCGTGCGCAGTCGCAGCGCCGACTGATCGTCGGACAGCAAACGTTCCCATCCCAGCGTGATCAACGACGCGTCCTCACGAAACGGGTTCACGTAGCCCCGGTACACCTCTTCGTCCTGAGAAAATGTGCGGAAGACAGGGAAGTCACCGACGTCGCGAGCCCACGTGAGCAACGGTGGTTCCAGCTCGGTTTCGCTCAGCGGTTCGATCCAGCCGTCGACACCGTTGACCTGCCACGCCGGGAAGTCCAGGTTCACGTCTCCACCGCGCAGAAAGGCACCCTGGATCTGTTCCATCTGCTCGATCAAGTCATCTTCGAACTCGTCGTCGAGCGTCGCTGATCGTTCCGAGTGCCACAGCAGCAGCGGCCCGATCGCGAGTGCGGCAGCGACGAGACCGAACAGCACGGCCAGGCGCAGACGTAGGCGACGCGTTTTCACGACGCCGACTCTGTCACGCTCGACCACCGATCCGGTAGCCGACGCCCCGCACGGTCCCGATCGGTGCGGGCGAGTCAGGCATCTCGAGTTTGCGACGCAGGTTCGCGACATGCACATCGACGACGTTCGAGAGGCCGTCATAGTTGGCATCCCACACCGCTTCGAGCAGGTCGGTCCGCGGGACCACCTGACCGGCGCGGTCCATCAGATAGTGCAGCAGGGCGAACTCGCGGGCGGTCAAGGGCACTTGGACCCCGGCTCGGCTGACCGAGTGCGATGCGGGATCGAGGCGGATGTCACCCACCTCGAGTTGCGGGTTGCGCGCATCGGCCGGACGCCGCAGCAACGCTCGCACCCGTGCCGACAGTTCTGGCTGGTCGAACGGTTTCGTGAGATAGTCGTCGGCGCCGGCGTCGAGCCCGGTCACCTTGTCGCCGAGCGTGTCCCGGGCAGTCAACAGCAGGACGCGAGTCGCATCGTCGCGCCCCCGAAGCTCCCTACACAGCTCGAGGCCGTCCCCATCGGGCAGGCCGAGGTCGAGCACGATCAGCTGATAGGAGTTGACGACCGCTGCTTCGCGCGCACCGGTCAGCGTCCGCTCCCAATCGACGGCGTGACCGTCCTCTGCCAAGCCGCGCTGGATCACCGGTCCGAGGGACACATCGTCTTCGACCACCAGGATGCGCAAGTCACCATCGTCGCAGAAGCTGGATGAAGAACAGGTGAAGGTGCGCTTCATGTTCGATTCATCGTCGATCTGGCCACATGGTGTTCATGGCCGCTCTCCCCACCGTCTCGACCAGCACCGCACACATTCTGCGTCGGCTGACGCTCGCCCCGTCGGCGTCGACGTTGGGGGCCTTCGACGGTCGCTCCGCCGACGAGGTCGTGCGAACACTGCTCGCTGCCGCGCCGCTCGATGTCGCACCGCCAACCATCGACGCCGACGGCGACTTCTTCGCCACGACCGACTGGTGGCTCTCGGTGATGCGCGACCCGCAAGGGGGCCTCCACGAGCGGATAACCTGGTTCTGGCATGGCCATCTGACGTCGGGCCTCGACAAGGCGAGTCCGGCAATGATGCTCGACCAGCTCCTGCTCCTGCGTCGACATGCCCTCGGCAACTTCCGGACCATGCTCCGCGAGATCACCTTGGATCCGGCGATGCTCTCCTGGCTCGACGGATCAGGCAGCGACGCTGCCGCCCCGAACGAGAACTTTGCCCGAGAACTCATGGAGCTCTTCGCGTTGGGACACGACTCCGGCGCCTACACCGAGGCCGACGTCATCAACGGCGCGCGTGCGTTGGCCGGCTACTGGATCGACAACGATGACCAGGCCGGTGACGGCGCCGGGTCGGTCCAGTTCGAACCCGAGGGGGCGATTCGCCGACCCGTGCCCTTTCTCGGTACGAACGTGCGCGATGTCGACGACGTGATCGACGCCGTCTGCGACCACCCGGCATGCGCCCGATACATCGCGCGCACTCTGTACATGGACCTCGTGGGCTCCGAGCCGACCGGCGATCGCCTCGAGGAACTCGCAACGGTGTTCCGCGACGCCGACCTGGAGATCGCACCGTTGGTCGAAGCGATCGCGACGGGCCCGGACTTCCTCGACGCCGCACCACGACCACGTTCGGCCCTGGAGTGGTTCCTGGCCTTCGAGCGGCTGTTCGACACCGAGCTCGAGATCTGGACCCTCGAATCGATGGGGCAGATGCCGCTCAACCCGCCGAACGTCGCCGGTTGGCCGGGCACCGAGCGTTGGGTGTCGAGCGGCATGCTGATGATCAAGGCCCAGACCGCACTCGACATGTCCTGGAACACGGCGACGCTCGACCCGGTGGACCCCATTGGTGACGTGCTGCAGCGCGCTGCGCTCGCCGAGATCAGCCCTGTGACCCGGGCAGCCCTCGACGACATCGTCGCGTCTGCCACCGACCGCCAAGAACGGTCCAGCCTGCTCTACGCCGCCATTGCACTCAGCCCTGAGTTCTCCCTCGCCTGAAAGGCCAGATCACCATGTCACCAACACCGGCATCACCAGCGACACCACCCCCCAGTTCTCCATCGACACCCCGAATCTCGCGGCGGGAACTGCTGGCCTGGATGGCTGCGGGAACCGGAGCCGCCGTGGCCGGCGGCAGCGTCCTCGTCGACGGATCGTCGAGTTCCTCGACTTCTGCAGACTCCGCCGACTCGGTCCTGACCACGGACGGTTCGGTCGTCCAGCCCGAAGTCGTCACCCCGGCGCGTACGGCGTCAGCGGTTCCCGGACGCATGCTCGTCGTACTCGAAATGCCGGGTGGCAACGACGGCCTCTCCCTCGGTGTCCCCTACGGCCGAGGCAGCTACTACGACCGACGCAACCAGACAGCGATCGCCCAGGAAGATGTGCTCCGCATCGACGACGAGGTGGGCCTGCACCCCAACCTCGAACGCCTACATGCGCGTGGCGTCTCGCTGGTCGAGGGGGTCGGGTCGACCACTCCGGACGGATCCCACTTCGAGATGCAGGCGCGCTGGTGGGCCGGGACGTCGACCGCCGGGCCCACCACGACCGGCTGGGTCGGCCGACTCGCAGACCTCCTGAAATCCGACTCCGACGCGACTGCGATTCCGGCCACGGCGGTCTCGGTGGGTTCCGGTGCTCACCCGATCGTCCGGTCAGCCACAGGATCGACGCTGTCGATGCCGAGCGCCGATGCTGTGTGGGCACTCGCCGGTGCCGCACCAGATGATGCGTTCCGGTCGACCTACCAACGAACACTGCGGGCCTACGCAGCCGGTACCTCGGCACATGCCGCGACGATGGGTGCGACGATCGACTTCGCGCAAGCCGTCGTCGCACTCGACGACGGCTCCGAGCCCGAAGACATCGGGTACGAAGGCTGGGGGCTCGGTTCGTCGTTGCAGTTCGCTGCACTGGTGCTCGCGGGTGGCACGGGCGTGAAGGTCGTCCACGTGTCGATGAGCGGCGACTTCGACACCCACGAGGGCCACGGCTGGCGGCACCCCGAGTTGATGCGCGAACTCGACGTGAACCTCGCCGCCTTCCACGACGACCTCGACCGACGCGGTATCGGCGACGACGTGATGGTGATGACCACGAGCGAGTTCGGGCGCACGCTCAACGAGAACGCGTCCGGCGGCCTCGACCACGGAACTGCGTCGACGGCGATGCTGTCGGGTCCCGACACCGGAGAGTCACTCGGTTGGCGCCACGGCGAACTCCCCTCGATGACGGACCTCGACGACAACGACGACGTGAAGGCGACCGTGCCCTTGGAGGGCTACCTCGGCGGTGTCGTCGAAGGCTGGCTCGGAGTACCTGCGACCGAGGTCTTTCCGGGCACGACACCGATGCCCCTGGTCTTCGCGTAACCCGACGGTCTCGAGCCGGCGCCGACCGATACCCTGGCTGTCATGACCGACCTCGATCCCGCTTCGATGGGCACTGTTGCGGGCGAGCGATCCGGGATCACGTCCTCGCAGCAGTTGATCAGCCGCTACCGCCGCGCATCATTCCCCCAGCGAATCGGTGCGCTCATGGTCGACGCCCTGCTGTTCTTCTGTTTCGTTGCCGTGCCGGCGTGGGCGATCTCCTGGGCCTTCGGTCCTGGTGGATTCGACGGCTGCGACACCAGGGTCGGCGAGACCTGCACGATCAGTTCCGAATCGCTGCGCTACACCCGCACCGTGTTCTACGGCCTCTGGATCGTCTGGGCGTTCGTCTTCGCTCGATCGATCTCGAAGGGCGCATCGGTCGGCAAGCGCGCAGTCGAGGTGCTCGTGATCGACGCGACGACGGGCGAGACGATCAGCTACAAGCGGGCGCTCGCCCGGACCATGTTGTCTGTGCTATCGGTCGCCTGTGTCGGCCTCGGTCTGCTGTGGGCGCTGACCAACAGGGAACGCCGCGCCGCCCACGACCTGGTGATGGGCACGCGGGTGATCAGTAACTGACTCGCACTGTCGGGTTCGTCTTGCCTCGCCAATCGGCGTGTGTCACCGCACACAGCGGACTTCACCGCTTGTGGTGACACAGAAGCCCAGGTCGATGTTCGGTTCACGGTGAGAGGCCAGGGGGTCTCGGTCAGGCGCGGTCGATGGCGGCACGGACCTCGGCGACGTACTCGCCCACGCTGTCCGGGCCGGTCTCCATCAGGCGTCGCACCATCGAGGCCCCCTGAATCACACCATCGGCGATCCGAGTTGCTTCGTACGCTTGCTCGGCATTCGACACACCGACACCGACCAGCACCGGCTTGTCGGTGATTGCCTTCAACCGTGCGGCCAAGTCGGTGGCGGTCTGCGCCAGCGACGAGCGCTCACCGGTGACTCCGAGCAAGCCGACCGAGTACAGGAAACCGCGCGAGCGCTCGGCAACTCGTGGGAGTCGCTCGTCGGGCGCAGTCGGCGCGGCAAGCATGATTGCTTCGATGCCGTGCGCTTCGGCAGCTTCGCACCACGGATCTGACTCCTCGAGCGAGAGGTCCGGCAAGATGGCGGCTGTGATTCCGGCGCGCTGCAGGTTGGCGGCGAAGCGCTCGGGGCCAGGGTGGTGCACCAGGTTGTAGTAGGTCATGACGGCGAGCGGGATCTCGACATCGAGGTTGGGCACCTCGTCGAGCACCGACTGCGGTGTCACACCGGCTTCCAGTGCTGCTTGCGATGCTGCCTGGATGACCGGGCCGTCCATGACCGGGTCGGAGAACGGGATGCCGATCTCGATAGCGTCGGCACCGTTCGCCGCGCACGCACGGATCGCATCCTGCCAGCCCGGGTAGCCGCCGGTGATGTACGGAACCAGGAGCTTGCGGCCCCCTTCGCGCTTGGCACGGAACTCGGTTTCGAGGCGACCCGGAGCGCTCACAGTTGCCCCTCGAGAATGTCCATCATCTGTGCGACGTCTTTGTCGCCACGTCCCGACAGGTTCATCAGCACCGTCTGGCCCTGCATGTTCGGTGCCTCCCGAGCGATCCACGCAACGGCGTGGGCGCATTCGAGCGCCGGGATGATCCCTTCGGTCTCCGACAGCAGGCGGAAGCCGTCGATCACCTCGGCATCGGAGACGTTCGGGTAGTCCGCCCGACCGATGTCAGCAAGGTAGGAATGCTCGGGGCCGACGCCCGGATAGTCGAGGCCCGCCGAGATCGACACGGCTTCTTCGACCTGGCCGTATTCGTCCTGCATCAGGTTGCTGCGCATCCCGTGCACGACACCGGGCACCCCCTTACCGATGGCCGCTCCGCCCTCGGGCTCGACGCCCACGAGGCGTGTGTCGTGTTCGTCGACAAAGCCGCTGAAGATCCCCATCGCGTTCGAGCCGCCGCCGACGCAGGCCACGACGACGTCGGGCATCGCGCCGATCAGTTCCTGGATCTGTCCGTGCGCTTCGTCGCCGATGATCGACTGGAACTGGCGGACCATGAACGGATACGGATGCGGGCCGACGACCGAACCGAGCAGGAAGTGAGTATCCCCCACGTTTGCGACCCAGTGCCGCATTGCCTCGTTGACGGCGTCTTTCAACGTACGGCTGCCGCTCTCGACCGACTCGACCTCGGCGCCGAGCAACTTCATCCGAAACACATTCAGTGCCTGGCGCTCGACATCGACGGCGCCCATGTACACCTTGCACTCGAGGCCCATCAGTGCCGCAGCGGTGGCGCTTGCGACGCCGTGCTGGCCTGCGCCGGTGTCGGCCACGATCTTCTTCTTCCCCATCCGCTTGGCCAGCAGTGCCTGGCCGATGACGTTGTTGATCTTGTGCGAGCCGGTGTGGTTGAGATCCTCACGCTTGAGGATCAGGCGGATGCCGAGTTGCGCGCCGAGGTTCTTGCACTCGGTCATGATCGATGGGCGCCCGGAGTACAGCCGGTGCACTTCGTCGAGCTCGGTGCGGAACGCTTCGTCGGCCCAGGCTTCAGCGAACGCCACTTCGAGGTCCTGACACGCCGGGACGAGGGTCTCGGGGACGAAACGCCCACCGAACCGGCCGAACCTGCCGGTCGAATCGGGTGGTGCCGAGAGGGTCTCCGGAAGTGCGCTCATCGGCTCCGCAGGTTACTGACGGTTTCGAGGCCAACCCTCATGGGATTGCCGATGCGCGCTGACTGGTGTTCCTATTCGAAGTCCCAGTCGTACGGAATCGATCCGTCATCGCCTCGGTACTGCTCGGGAGCGTGGGCTTTGGCGTTCTCGATGAACCGCTTCACCTTCATCGCATCCTTCTTGCCGGGCTCCTTCTCGACGCCGCTCGCCACATCAACACCCCACGGATGCACTTCCTGCACTGCGACGTCGACGTTCTCCGGAGTCAGCCCACCCGCAAGGATCAGCTTCATCGAATCCGGCGCGTCACCGGCGATCGACCAATCGAACACCTTCCCACCGCCCGGGCTCGGCGCATCGAGCAGGATCATGTCGGTTCCATAGGTGTCCGCCTTTGGCAGGTTCGCGTCGTCGGAGCCGAACGCCTTGATGACCCAGCGGAAGTGCCCGGCGATCTCCTTGGTCTGCTCCGGAGTCTCACGTCCGTGCAGTTGCACCGCCTTCACGCCGGCCTTGTGGGCCAACTCCACGACCCTGGCCGGCAGCTCATTGCGGAACACCCCGACGGTCAGGATCTCCGGGGGCAGGCGGCGCGTGATGTCGTAGACCTTCTGCGGGGCGATCTGGCGACTCGAGGGAGCAAAGATGAACCCGACGGCGTCGGCACCCATCGCCACCGACAGCAGGGCGTCGTCTTCGTTGGTGATGCCGCAGATCTTGACGAACATGAGGTGACTCAACGTACCCGTCGGCGAGGCACCGGAGGGTGATCGGTACTGTTGGGTCATGACTCGCCTCGACAAGGTCGACCTGGACAGCACACTCGGCAAGCAGGAGTACGAGCAACGACTCGCCGCCGCGCAGCAACGCTTCGTCGAACTCCGCCTCGAACTCGGAGGCCACGTCAGCGCCGACCGCGAGGGCGCCGGACGCATCGGCCCGGGGTTGCTCATCGTGATGGAAGGGTCCGACGCCGGCGGCAAGGGTGGCGCGATCAAGCGCATGGTCGAGCCGCTCGATCCACGCCACTACAGCGTCTACAGCTACGCGGCGCCGGACGAACGGGAGTTGCGCCACCACTTTCTCTGGCGGTTCTGGGCCAAGGTGCCGGGCAAGGGTGGGATGTGCGTCTTCGACCGCAGCTGGTACGGCCGCGTGCTGGTCGAGCGGGTCGAGGGATTCGCAAGCCGCGCGGAGTGGACCCGTGCGTACGACGAGATCGTGAACTTCGAGCGGGGTCTCGTGGCCGAAGGCGTGATCCTCGTCAAGTTCTGGATGCACGTCAGCCCGGATGAACAGCTCGAACGTTTCGAGTCGCGCGCCGAAGACCCACTGCGGAGCTGGAAGCTCACCGACGAGGACTGGCGCAACCGCGACAAGCGCGACGTCTACGACGAGGCCGCCGAGGAGATGTTCGATCGCACCGACCACGCCGTGGCTCCGTGGGACGTCATTGCGGGCGACCAGAAGAAGTGGGCGCGCGTCGCCGTGCTCGAGACGACGATCAAGCGAGTCGAGGCCGGGCTCGCGCTGTGGAACGAGGGCCAGTAGGGATCAGCGCAGCACAGACGTCAGCAGCAGGCTCGTCTCGCTGTTGACGACTCCGTCGACCGAGCGGATCTGGCCGAGCACGCGATCGAAGTTGCCGAGTGAACGAGTCCGGACCTCGGCAACGAGGTCCCAACCTCCGTTGGTCGTATGCAGTGCCTGAATCTCCGGGAAACCGCGCAATTTCTTGATCACGTCGTCGGTGCTGCGCCCCTCCACCTCGATCAGTGAGATCGCCCGAACGGACCGTGGATCGTCCTCTTCTCGAACTCGGACGGTGAAGCCGAGCACCGTTCCGGACTGCACGAGCCGATCCAGCCGACTGTTCACCGTCGCGCGGGTCACTCCGAGCCGGCGTGCGAGCGTCGCGACGGGTTCGCGACCATCGGCACGCAGCGCAGCGAGCAGTTGTTGATCCAGTTCATCCAGCTCCGTCATGGACACAACGTAGAGTCGAAGTCCACATTTTGTACACCTAACTACACAGATTGTCGCCTAATGAGTATGGCGCCTGCAGACTGGTCAATCGTATGCTTGGTCCATGCCTGATACTGCTGTTCGTTTCGTCGATGTGGAGAACATGACTCGCTGGGTCGCAGCGGCAGGGGTCGAGCCGATCATCACCGGGATGATCGCCTACATCGAAGACGACTTCCGTCGGTGGCCGAGCTTCGACAAGCGTCCTCGTGTCGGTAGTCATTCCGACAACGGTGTGATCGAACTGATGCCGACCAGCAACGGCGCCGAATACGGCTTCAAGTACGTCAACGGACACCCGGCCAACCCGGCCAACGGCTTCCAGACCGTCACGGCGTTCGGCGTGCTGTCCGATGTCGACAACGGATACCCGACGTTCTGGTCCGAGATGACCATCCTGACCGCGCTGCGCACCGCCGCCACATCGGCAATGGTCGCCAAGCAACTCGCCCGCCCCGACTCGAGCGTCCTGTCCCTCATCGGCACCGGTACCCAGAGTGAGTTCCAAGCGTTGGGCATGCGTACCGTGCTCGGCATCAACAAGCTGCGGATCTGGGACACCGACCCCGACGCCATGGCCAAGTTCGTCCGCAACGTCGCTCCGCTGGGCTTCGATGTCTACGTCGCAGCGAGCGCTGCTGACGCAGTCACCGGGGCGGACATCGTCACGACCTGCACCGCCGACAAGGCCTACGCCACGATCCTGACCGCCGACATGCTGGCGTCGATGGCGGCTGGCGTCCACATCAATGCGATCGGCGGCGACTGCCCCGGCAAGACCGAACTCGATGCTCAGATCCTGACCCATGGCGACGTGTTCGTCGAGTACCCCGAGCAGACCTTCATCGAAGGCGAGATCCAACAGATGCCCGCCGATTTCCCGATCACCGAGATGTGGGAAGTACTCACCGGTGTCGCACCCGGCCGCGTCTCCGACGACCAGATCACGATCTTCGACTCGGTGGGTTTCGCCGTCGAGGACTTCGCAGCGCTGCGGTATCTGCGCGACGCCGTCGACGGAACCGACTTCTACGAGACAGTCGACCTCGTTGCGGACCCGGAGGACCCCAAGAACCTCTTCGGCCTGGTCACCGACGCTGCAGCCGTGGCGGTCTGAACGTGTCGGTCCAGGCACCCGGCGCGGTGGTCCTCGTCCGCCCACATCACTTCGCGCCGAACCCCGACACGACCACCGACAACTCGTTCCAATCAGTCGATGGCCGCGACGCAGCAGCACTCGCCACTGCGGCGTTCGACGAAGTCACCGCTGTCGCTCACGCTCTCTGCGAAGCTGGTGTCCACGTCCATCTCTTCGAAGACACCGAGTCGCACCGGCCCGACAGCGTCTTCCCGAACAACTGGTTCTCGACCCACGCCGGCGGGCACATTGCGATGTACCCGATGTACTCCCCCAGCCGGCGCGCCGAACGTCGGGGCGACGTGATCGAAGAACTCAAGCAGCGGTACCGAGTCCAAGACGTCATCGACTACTCCGGTCTCGAACACGACGACGTGTTCCTCGAAGGTACCGGTGCCATGGTGCTCGATCACCTCACTCGCATCGCCTACACCGCTCGGTCGAACCGCGCGAACCCGATCGCCCTCGAGCGCTTCTGTACCAACTTCGGCTACGAGCCGATGGCCTTCGATGCCACCGATGAGCAGGGCCTGGCGGTGTACCACACGAACGTGATGATGTGCGTGGCGACGGACTTCGCACTGGTCGGACTCGACATGATCGCCGACGCCGCCCGCCAACAGCAGGTGATCGACCGACTCGTCTCGCCGGGCCGCACGATCATCGACCTCACGCACGCTCAGATTCGCGAGTTCGCCGGCAACGCCATCGAATTGCAGGGCCGTGGAGGCCGCATCCTCGCTCTGTCCTCTCGGGCCGATGACAGCCTGACCACCGCACAGCGGGACACGATCTCTGCCAGCTGCTCGATCCTGCGTCTCGATGTTCCCACCATCGAACTGGCCGGCGGAAGCGTTCGGTGCATGATCGCCGGCGTTCATCTCGACGCCCGTCCCGCATCGGTGACCGCAGCAGACAAACTGATTGCATGAAGGACTTCAACGGGCGGGTCGTCGCAATCACCGGGGCCTCGTCAGGAATCGGACGGGCATTGGCGGTCGACCTCGCCCGCCGGGGGTCGCACCTCGCCCTCGCTGACCTCGACGACGATGGCCTCGCCGAAACCGTTGCTCTGTGCGAGGGGCGAGGCGTCAAAGTGACCTCCGCCGCCATCGATGTCGCCGACCGCGCAGCGGTGTTCGCTTGGGCCGACGCCGTGCACGACGCGCACCACTCGGTCAACATGATCGTCAACAACGCAGGCGTCAACCTCGCAGCGACCGCCGCCGAGCAGTCGATCGAGGACTTTCAGTGGGTGATGGACATCGACTTCTGGGGTGTCGTGCACGGAACCCAGGCATTTCTGCCGCTCCTCCGAGCGGCCGACGTCGGCCACGTCGTCAACATCTCGAGCGTCTTCGGTCTCGTCAGCGTGCCCGGCCAATCCGCGTACAACGCAGCGAAGTTTGCCGTCCGAGGGTTCACCGACGCACTTCGGATCGAGCTCGAGATCGAGGGATCGAACGTGTCGGCCACCACGATCCACCCCGGCGGCGTGAAAACGAACATCGTGAATAGCGGTCGACGAGATCCGAACCTGCACACGATCGGGCAGGACCCCACGACGATGCAATCTGAATTCGACAAGATGGCGCGCAGCACCCCCGAGAAGGCCGCACGTCAGATCATCAAAGCCGTCGAGCGCAACCGACGACGGGCGCTGATCGGCCCCGACGCGAAACTGTTCGACATCGCATCACGGCTGCCCGCAGGGGCGTACCAACGTCTGTTGATCCGCTCCGGCCGCAGCGACCTGCAGTCCTGACCCTGCCGGTCAGATCGTCGCCGGGTAGTACGAACCGACAGCACGCGACGAGACCTCGGACCGAAAGTCGGACTCGAACGGCCAGTCGTCCTCTTCGCCCACTACCGGGCCCTGCACGAAGCGTCCGAAGTCACCGCCGACTCGATCGTTGCCGACCAGGGACCAGGCTTGGCGTCGGTAGGTCCAGTTGTCTGGCTGCAGCCGATGGCATGAGTTGAAGTGCTCGATCGCCGCGTGCTTGTCGCCTGCCCGCCACAGATGATTCGCCAGCTCGAAATGCGCAGCACCGGCCGACAATTCGGTGTCGCGCGGCTCAGAGGCTGCGATCACATCACTCGGTGACATCGCGAATCGACTGTCCGCGCCGAGCGACACCCAGTCGCGAATCGCGTCGGGGTACGACATGCGGTCCTGACCCGAGCCGAGGACAGCCCACATGCCCGGACCGTCCTCGGGCTCATCGGGAGCACCGTTGGCTCGACCGAGGTCGGGCATCGACGACATCATCTCTTTCGGGAACTCCTGACGGCCACCCGGCCACCCGGGCTCCGGCGGACGAACGATGACGCCCTCTTCGTTGATCCAGATGACGTTCGGGATGTTGACGACTCCGAACAGCGAGTCGAGCTGGTGCGTCGGGTCGAGTACCGACGGGTGCGTCGGTCGACCCGACGGATGCGCGGCCTCGATGTACCGGCGGGATGCTTCGGGCCCACTCAGCTCGAGTGACGCGGTCACGACTTCGAGCCCGGCGTCATGGAGTTCGTCACGGAGTGCCTGCCAACCTGGCAGATCGAACGAGCAGCCTCAATAGGGCGCCCATGAGACGATCAGTACCTTCTGACCACGCAGCGACGACAGTCGGAACTCGTTGCCGTCCAAGTCGTTCAAGATCAGTTCCGGGGCCGTCGCCGTAGCCAGCGCTCGGTCGCCGACCGACTCCGGCCCGATCGCAGACACGCCTGATGCTTCATCGGTGACAATCGCCATGCCCAGACGTGCCGCCGTCGCAGCCAGGTCGAAGTCGCCCCCGCCGAGGGGAACACAGACTTCGGCTTTGCACGCCCCCTGCGGCTTGATCTCCCAACCGGTGCCCATGGCGAATTGTTCAGCAGTGAGGGCGAGCGTCTCGGTGAGCATGTCACCGACCGTAGACCGACTCGTGCCGATCGCTCGCAGCGACCAACTCACGGGCGACCGGGTCCGCTGCTGCGAGCAACTCGGCGATGAGCTCCGCTCGCATCGGTCGAGCGACGACAAAACCCTGGGCGAGGTCGCATCCGAGGCCCGTCAACTGCGTCCAGACCGTCTCGGTCTCGATCCCTTCGCCAACGACATCGCAGCCGAGCGCGTGAGCAAGGTCGATGATCGAGGTCACGATCCGTCGATCTCGTTCACGGTTTCCGAGACTTGCGACGAGGGACCGGTCGATCTTGATGCGGTCGAGTTCGAGGTCGCGCAGTGTCGCGAAGCACGAGTACCCGGTTCCGAAGTCGTCGACTGCGACGCGCACTCCGGCACGGCGCAGTGTGCTACAGGTCAACTGCGCCAACTCAGGTTCGGTGGCGATCGCACTCTCGGTCAATTCGATCTCGAATCGATTCGCCGGAAAGTCGAACTCGCCGATCGTGTCGATCACTTCGGTTGCAAAGTGTCTGTCCTGCAGGTTGCGTGCGGATACGTTCACTGCGAGCGCGACCTCGGACGGGAGTGGTGCGATCTCGCCGAGAGCGGTTCGGATGACCAGTTGCGTGAGGGGGCCGATCAGGTCGGTCTGCTCTGCGAGTCTGATGAACTCGGCGGGCTGGATTCGACCAAACCGAGGATGTTCCCAGCGAACCAGCGCCTCGATGGAAACCGTCAACCCGGTCGTCATCGAGACCTGCGGCTGGTACTCGACGGTGAGCTCGCGGCGTTCGATCGCGGCGACGAGATCAGCGAGTAGGCCCAACCTTCCCCGCTTCACACTCCCCGTAGCGTCAAAGAGTTCGACGCCGGTCTTGAGCTGCTTGGCCCGGTACATGGCGATGTCAGCAGCGTGCATCAAGGGTCCCGACGACGATCCGTGCTCGGGCACCAGGGCGACACCGATGCTCGTTCCGGCGGTGATGGGAAAGCCATCGACCTGCAGCGGCCGCTTCAGGTCCGCGTGGAGTCGATCCACGACGCCGAGCGCATCGGCGGCGTCGACGTCTTCGAGCAGCACGGCGAACTCGTCACCGCCCAATCGGGCCGCAACCGCATCAGGCGGCAACGATTCGACCAGGCGCGTCGCGAACTGCTGGAGGACGTGATCGCCGGTCTCGTGGCCGAGCCGGTCGTTGATCTCCTTGAAGCGATCCAGGTCCAGGATCAGCACCACCGCCGACGCCGGATCCTGGCCACCAGCATGGCCACCGACATGTGCCTCGAGGTCTCGCACGAACGATCGTCGGTTGCGAAGTTGAGTGAGCGTGTCGTGGTCGGCGACGTGACCGAGCACCATTGCCTGCCGAGCCGTGCGATAGACGAGAAATCCGGCCACGCCGATCATCGGGAGCAGCAGCAGACTGGCATCGATGCTCAACACGATCACCGGCGCGAGCACGATCATCGCCGCGTCCGCGGACATTGAGGCGCGCAGAGCGAGTCGCAGCGTTGCTCGCATCGTCATCGGCTCGACGGTTGCAATGAAATAGGTGACGAAGAGGGCGTTGCCGATAAAGACGACCGTGGCGCTCGTCACCATTGCAACCCACTCGACGACGTCGAGGCCCCCGTCGAAGATCGGGCCCCGCACACCAAAGGCGAACACCACCAGCGCCCCCAACCCAAGCGACAGCATCGTCTGGGCCACGTTGAACGCAAGCCGGAGCAGTTGTCGGCGCCGGAGGGCCTGACCGGCGAGCGTCGTCACCCCGAGCGCCAGCACGGCACCCATGGCGCTGCCCATCAACAGCAACGCGAACGACAGGCCCCACGTCGGGGTCACGAACGACCCGTTGCGTCCGAGGCGCAGCCGGTTACTTGCAGTCAAGTTCATGACGAACAGCAGTGCAGCGACGACACCGAACAGCACCCAGTCGACCCCTCCGCCCCGCACAGACAGGTCGATGGCAACGCACGCTGCGAGGACGCCAGCCGCGGCGATGACCACCCCCACCATGTAGACCCGCAATCGAAGCGGGTAGTCGATCACTTGGCGACGACGGCCGTCCACGGGTGGGTGCGGAGGCTCCGACGCTGTGTCGCCGGCGCCGCCGCGCGCTTCGACGTCGGAGGACACGTGGTCAGGTTAACACTCGCAGTGAGATGTTCTTTGGTTGATCAGTCAGGCGATCAGCGCTGCGAGTGCCTGACCAGGATCAACTGCGGTGACCAGTGTTTCTCCGACCAGGACTGCGTCGTAGCCAGCCGCATCCAGTCGGCGGGCATCGTCACCCCCACGGACTCCGGACTCGGCGACCCTGACCGCATGGTCGGGAATCGCACCACCCATGCGTATGGCTCGCTCGTGATCGACCTCGAAGGTGACCAGATCGCGCTGGTTCACACCGATCAACGACGCCTCGGCGTGCAACGCTGCGTCGAGTTCGTCTTCGTCATGGATTTCGACGAGGACGTCGAGGCCGATCTCGGTCCCGAATGCGTGCAGATGAGCGAGTTCAGCCCGACCGAGCGCTGCCGCGATGAGGAGCACACAGTCCGCGCCCATCAAGCGAGCATCGACGACGTCGCGCTCGCTGACCGTGAAGTCCTTGCGGAGCACCGGCAACGAGCATGCCGACCGTGCTGCTTGCAGATCAGCGACCGAGCCGCCGAACGCGTCGACGTCAGTCAGCACCGACAGACAGGACGCTCCTGCGGTTTCGTACGTCCGCGCCCATTCCGCCGGGTCGAGACCGATGTTCAGATCGCCCTTCGACGGCGACCGCCGCTTGATCTCGGCGATCACTGCCAGCACGGTGCGGCCGTCGAGCGCTGATCGGAAGCCTCTCGTCGGCGGCATCGACCGAGCCTGCTCGAGCAATGGTTCAAGCGGGCGCGAATCGTCTGCAGCCATCGCCCGGTGACGATCGAGGATCTTGTCGAGGTAGGTCGCGGACATGGCGATGCGGTCGGATTCGACTCAGAAGCCGAGCTTGCCGGCGACGGTCGCCAGCAGCTCGTCGATCGGTACCCGCACCTGGTCGGTCGTATCGCGGTCGCGCACCGTCACCGCGTGGTCCTCGAGCGAGTCGAAGTCGACCGTGACGGCGAGCGGGGTTCCGATCTCGTCTTGGCGGCGGTACCGCTTGCCGATGTTCTGCGTCTCGTCGTAGTCGACCATGTAGCGATCAGCCAACAGCTTGCGCACCTCGTGCGCCAGCGGCGTCAACGTGTCCTTCTTGCTCAGCGGCAGCACGGCGACCTTGTACGGAGCGAGGCGCGGATGCAGGCGAAGCACCGTGCGGCTCTCACCGTTGACCTCGTCTTCGTCGTACGCGGCGAGCAAGAACGCGGCCATGGTACGCGTGGCACCTGCGGCTGGCTCGATCACGAACGGCACATACCGCTCCTGGGTGTGCGGGTCGAAGTAGTCGAGCTTCTCCCCCGATGCCGCAGCGTGCGCCTTGAGGTCGAAGTCGGTGCGTTTGGCAATGCCTTCGAGTTCATCGAAGCCCCACGGAAACCGGAACTCGACGTCGGACGTACCGGTCGAATAGTGCGAGAGCTCGTCGGCGTCGTGCGGGCGCAGCATCACCATGTCGGCAGGAATGCCGTGCTCGATGTACCAGTCCAGGCGCGCTTGACACCAGTACTCGTACCACTGCTCGCTCTCGTCGGGATGGACGAAGAACTCCATCTCCATCTGCTCGAACTCACGCGTTCGGAAGATCCAGTTCTGCGGCGTGATCTCATTGCGGAAACTCTTGCCGACTTGGGCGATACCGAACGGCGGCTTCTTCCGGCTGGTCTGGAGGACCTGGCTGAAGTTGGTGAACATGCCCTGCGCCGTCTCGGGACGCAGGAACGCGTCGGCGCCGGCACCCTCGACGGGTCCGGCCTGGGTCTTGAACATGAGGTTGAACTCGCGTGCCTCGGTGAAGCTGTTCTTTGCTCCGCAGTCCGGACAGGTCTCGGGGTCGTCGAGTTTGTCGAGGCGGTGCCGGGTCTTGCAGTTCGTGCAGTCGACCAGAGGGTCCGAGAAGTTACCGAGGTGGCCGGACGCCTCCCAGACCTGAGGTGGGCCGAGAATGGCTGCGTCAATCAGGACGACGTCGTCGCGCTCCTGGACCATCGAGCGGACCCACGCCTCTTTCACGTTGCGCAGCAGCAGCGAGCCGAGTGGGCCGTAGTCGTACGTCGAGCGGAAGCCGCCGTAGATCTCGGCGGACTGGTAGACGAAGCCCCGCCGCTTGCAGAGAGAGACGATCTGTTCCAGGTCGGTTGCCGGCATAGGCGCCCGAGTCTACGGATGGTCCGCCACCCCCCACGCGCCACGTTTGCGTGCACCAAGATGCACAGAGGGTGCGCAATCTGGTGCACGCAAACGGGTGGGATCAGGACAGGTCGGCGACTCGGGCAACAAGGTCGGCGAGCTCGTCGACGCTGTCTGCGCCATCGGCATCATCGGAGTCGTAGGTGTCGGCCAGTCGTGATGCTTCGATTGCGAGATCGTCGAGGTCCACGGCGTCGGCGTACGGGTTGTCCCGCAGCTTCTCGGCCAGAGTGGCGACAACGGTGGCCAGTTGGAAGTCGTCGGTCGTGTTGGCCCACCGTTGCTCGATGTCACGCAGATCGATGTCCTCATCGATCTCGATCACGTCGCCGTTGTCGGGGTCCTCCCAGCGAAGACTGATCGTGGCGATCTCGGCGGTGTCGTCGAGCGTGACCCTGCTCTCCAGCTCGATCTCGTAGATCGCCGTGACCTGGTGGCCTGCCCCCAGTTCGCCGGCGTCGACGTCATCGTTACGGAAGTCGCTGTCGCGAACGCCCCGGTTCTCGAAGCCGATCAACCGGTATGCCTCGACGAATTCCGAGTCGAATTCGACCTGGATCTTCGCGTCCTTCGCCACCGTCAACAGCGTCGAGGTCAATTCGTCTTCGAAGAGCCGTTCGGCTTCGTCCTCGGTGTCGACGTAGGCGTAGAACCCGTCGCCCTGGTCGGCGAGTTGCTCCATGGTGATGTCGTTGAAGTCGCCCATGCCGTAGCCGACGGTCACGAGGTTGATGCCTCGGTCCGCGTCGTCTCGGATCAGTGCGGCGAGCGCATCAGGATCTGTCTGGCCGGAGTTGGCGACACCGTCGGAGGCCAAGATCACCCGGTTGATGCCGTCTCGCTGGAAGGCCTCACGGGCCAGGTCGTATCCCTCACGGAGGCCGGCTTCGAGGTTGGTCGAGCCGCCCGGGCCGAGGTCCTCGATGGCATCGATGATCTCAGACTTGTCCGAGATCGGAGTGGGATTCAGCACGATGCCGGAGTCGTCGCTGTAGGTGACGATGGCCACCGTGTCATCGCCGTTTCCAGTTCGGTCGAGTTGGTCGATGAGCGTGATGAGCGACTCCTTGACCAAGCCGAGACGGTCCGGGCGGTCCATCGAACCAGAGGTGTCGATCACGAAGGTCAACGCCGCCGGCCCTCGATCGTCATCGTCGACGATCTCGGCCTGCACGCCGACTCGCACGAGGTGATTGCGGTTGTCGAAAGGTGAGGGTCCGCCGTCGACACTGACGTCGAGGCCCGACTGCGGCGCCCGGTAGTCGTAGTCGAAGGCATTGATGTATTCCTCCGGGCGCACCGACTCGCGTGGCGGCAGGCTGCCACTGTTGATCGAGCGTCGTCCAATGGTGAACGCGCCGGTGTCGACGTCGAGCGCAAAGGTCGACAGCGCGTCGCGTCGCGTCGGGATGAAGTCGCGGTAGCCGTAGTCCTCGAAGCGACTGTCCTGGAACGATTCCGACTCAGGATCCTCGGCGTCGGTCTCGGGTTCGAACAACCCGCCCTGTGTCCCCGGGTCGGCGTCGGTGCCGGTGCCGGTGCCGGTGCCGGTGTCGGAAGTCTCCCCAGATTCCGCACCCTCGTCCACCAGTTGCTCCTCGGCGTCCGCGCTGAGCTCGTCCTGCGCCGGCGAGTGAGCGTCGCCATCCGCGTCTGCGGACGGGGTCACGGTCTGCGCCGTCACCTCGCTGTCCTCACCGGCTTCCCGGTCGTTTCCGTTGGCGTCATCGCTCGGCTCGTCGATGAGGAAGTCCTCGGCATCGTCGTTTCGAGTGCTGACGTCGGCGTCGCCTTCGATCTCCGCCGGCGCCTCCTCACCTCCGATCGCATCGTCGACCGACTGGTCGCTCGCGTCGTCGTCACCGCCGCACGATGCGATCACCAAACCGGAGGCCACCACGGCGGCCAGGAACTTGTTCACGCTGCTGTTTCTCATGACCGTGTGACGCTCAGCCTTCCGCCGCGGTTCCCGCGCGGCAGAAGAGCGACGACATCGACACAAAACTGCAAGGACGATGGAGATGCGCGCTCTGGACTGACATGACGAACCAACAGGTCTCTCGTACCACCACCACCATCTACAACAACAACAACAACACCAACTCCACCACCACCCGTTCGATTCGCTTCGGTCGCCTCGTGCCGCTTGCTGCTGCCGCAGCACTGCTCGGCGCGGCATGCGGTTCGACGACTACCACGTCGACTGCACCGGTCGAGGCAGAACCGGCATCACGGGTGGTCCGCCCCGACGCGGCGACCACCGACCCGCCTGTCACTGACTCGGTTCCCGTGGTCGCATCGGCTCCACCGACGCCGGCGACCACCGCCGCTCCCGCCGTGACGACCGCCCCGTGCGGTGAGTTCGGCGATGTTCCCCCGCTCCCCGACGGACTGAACCCGCAGCTCTTCGACACCGACGGTGACGGCGATCTCGACCCCGTCCAGCCCTACCCCGACAGCGGCGACCCGTACGCCGAGGGCAGCCAGGCTTGGACGGTCCGAGTGGTCGAGAACGATGTCATTTCGGAGGCACCGATTCCCGGCACTGCAAGCTTTGTCGGCATCGCGGGGAGCGTCGACGTCGACGGTCGTGCCCATGTCATCGTCCGCAATCACGACAACGACGATCTGCACACCTACGCCACGAACGACGACGGCTGCGTCGAACTCAACAGCACCGAACCCGGGGTCGACCCGGGCCCCGACCCGACCGAGGATCTCGTCCTGACGAATCCGGCCGTTCCGGTGCCGACCGTTCCCGTCCCGAAGACACCTGTGACCGTTGCGCCGGTTCTCGTCGCGCCGACACCCGCCCCGGGGCCGTGCGGCGACTTCGACCAAATCCCCGATACAGCGACCATCACATCGAACCTGGAAGTCGATCTCGTCGGCGACGGCACAGCGAACGACCGGGTGATCACCTATCTCGACAGCGACTTCGTGCTGCGGACCGTCCGGGACGGCGTGACCTCCGAGATCGTGGTCACCGACGTCGGTGCCTCCACGGTGGCGGCGCTCGGTGTCGGCGACGTGGGTGAGCTCTCGCCCGGCAACGAGGTCGTCGCCCGAACGGGCGGCGGAGCATCATCGGTCGGAATCGATTTCTTCGGCCACGACGCCGACGACTGCGTGTTCGAGTTCACGCTGAACGGTGGGGAACTCGACATGGCCGTCGGTGCCACGGTCGGTTGGTCGTCAGGCGTGTTCTGCGAGGTCGGCGTCATCGGCGGCTCGTACCACCAACTCGACGACGACGGCACCTTCTACGGTTCCGGCGCCGCCTACTTCGAATCCAGCGCCGGTGACTTCACGTACCTGCCGGCGTCTGATCACTTCAGCGAAGGCCTGACCCTCGCAGAACTCCCACCCGCCTCATTGGACTGCTTCGGCTTCGGTCTCTGACCCGATGCGCCTGCGTCAGTGGGCTTCGAACATCGCCACGGCCTTCAAGCGCCGTTCGATGTGGAATTCCAAGGCTCGTGTCGCCAACGCGGACACCTCGTGGGTGACCGGCGACTCCGGCTGGGCGAGCGCCCGAGCCAGGCGCCCTCCGAGGATGTCGCGGAGCAGTGCGAGCGCCCCGGGGCTGATCGATTGCCCCGACCGACAGGACCGACACAGCACGCCGCCCTCGTTCAGGTCGAACGCGACGAGCTGCGTTTCGTCGCCCGATTCGCCGCAGCGGACGCAGTCGTCGAGTTGCGGCCGCATGCCCTCGTTGGCGAGCAGCTTCCAGTAGAAGGCGGGCACGTTGATCGGCGACGGCGCAGTGGCGATGGTGCGCAGGACGCCGACGACCATCCGGTAGAGCTGCGAGTCCGGTTCACGCTCGAGAGAGAGCTGGTCGACCGCTTCGAGCACGGCCAGGCCCTGCGATGCCCGGTCGAGCGACGACAGCATCGGCGCCAGCGGCTCGACCGACTCCGCTTGTGTGACGATGTCCAGCTCGCGCCCCCGGTACAGCTGGACGTTCACGTGACTCATCGGTTCGAGTCGAGCACCGAACTTCGACTTGGTCTTGCGAACGCCTCTCGCTACCGCGCGCACTTTGCCGTTGTCACGGGTGTGCAACACGATGATGCGGTCGGCCTCACGGAGCTTGTAGGTCCGCAGCACGACACCGATGTCGCGATAGATCTCGCTCATCGCAGCGCCGCCGCCGGGTGCGTCATCGCACGAGCATCATTCGTCGGCGTCATTCGTCGGTGTCGTCGAGCCCGCCGAAGCGCCGCTCCCGCCGAGCGAAGTCGGCAATGGCCTCCACCAGATGGTCAGCAGCCAACTCGCCCCAGGTCAACGGCACGAAGACCAATTCACCGTAGGCCAGTTCCCAGACGAGCGATGGTGGAAGTCGATCGGGTTCGCCGAGTACCAGGATCAGGTCGGGTTCGCAGTCGGCAGGCGCGTACAGGGCCTCGGCGACAGTGGCTTCGTTCACCGGATCGTTCGGGTCAAGGCGTCGCATCGCCGCAGCGAACCGGTCGCGGCCGTCGCCGCATGGGTCGATCATCACGTGGCAGCCGCCGATCAGCCGCTCCCATCGATCCTGCTCGATGGCGTCTTCACCGGGCTCGAAGGCGCGCAGCGTCAGATAGGACGCGCCGGCCTGATCGACGATGGCGCCGAGGGTCTCGACGCGGTGGGTCCAGCGGTCCGCACCGAGGTCGTTCCACTCGCGCAGGGTGCCTCCGACCACCATGACGTGGCGAAGAAATTGGCGCGTCGAGTCCGCCGGCTCGTCGGTGCCCGCTGCGGTCACCGCGGCCGCTGAGTTGGAGGCTGTGTCGACTGCCACGGCGATTATTCTTCCACGTCGACGGCCATGAGTGGCGGCTCGGCCGGGGTCCGACTCGGCGCGCCCTACGGGCGGTACGGTTCTGCACCGTGCCCCCCGACGACGACCATGCGCTGCACGTTGCCTGCATCATGGACGGCAACGGTCGGTGGGCCGGGCGGCGGGGGCTGCCGCGGACCGAAGGTCACACCGAAGGTGAGGAGAATCTCGCCCGTCTGGTGCGTGTGGCGGTGCAGCGCGACATCGGCTGGCTGACCGTGTTCGGATTCTCGACCGAGAACTGGCGGAGGCCGCGCCCCGAGGTCCGCCACATCCTCGGCCTGCACGAGAAACTCTTCGGTCGGGTCGCCGAACTGAACGAGCTGAACGTTCGCATCCAATGGATCGGACGACCATTCGACTCGCGCGAAGCGCGCACGCCGAAGTACGTCCAACGCGCCATCCGCAAGGCGATCACCGACACAGCGGACAACACCGGGATGACCCTGACCGTCGCCTTCGACTACGGCGGGCGGGCCGAACTCGTGCGCGCCGTCGAAGGCGCCCGAAAGGCTCCCGACGGTGTCAGCGCCGATTCGATAGCCGAGCACCTGTACCTTCCCGACCTTCCTCCCGTCGATGTCGTCGTTCGAACCAGCGGCGAGCGACGCGTGTCGAACTTTCTGCTTTGGCAAGCAGCCGGCGCAGCGATCCACTTCACCGACACCGCCTGGCCCGACTTCGGTGAGACCGAACTCGACGAAGCTCTGGCGCTGCTCGACACATGAGCGACAGCACACCGAGCGAGCCCGGCGCCGCACTCGCGTCCCTTGCAACCGCTACCGCGGCACTCGACAACGCCGAGGATCGGCCCGGGCAGTTCGAGATGGCTCGCCTCGTCGAGCAGGCCATCGCCACCGGTCGGCATCTGGTCGTTCAGGCAGGCACGGGCACGGGTAAGACCCTGGCGTATCTCGTGCCAGCGATCACCGGCGACAAGCGGGTCGTGGTCGCGACCGCCACCAAGGCATTGCAGGATCAGCTGGCCAACAAGGACCTCCCGTTCCTCGCTGACCAGCTGGATGTCGATTTCGACTACGCAGTGCTGAAGGGCCGGAGCAACTACGTGTGCCTGCAGCGACTCAAGGAGATGAGCGGCGGCGAGCAGGGCCAACTCGAACTCGACACGCTCGCCGTCGTCACCCAGGCCGAGATCAAGAAGATCGCAGAGTGGGCGGGCACGTCCGCCACCGGCGACCAGGCCGAACTCGACTGGTCACCGTCGGACAATGCGTGGCGTTCGGTGAGCGTCGGCAGCGACGAGTGCCCGGGCGCCGACAAGTGCCCGCTCGGCGACCCGTGCTTCGCCGAGCAAGCCCGCCGCAAGGCCGCAGTCGCCGACGTCGTTGTCGTCAACACGTACCTCTACGGGCTCGATGTCGCGAGCGACGGCGCGATCCTTCCCGATCACGATGTCGTGGTGTTCGACGAGGCACACGTCCTCGAAGACACGATGAGCGACACCGTCGGCGTCGAGATCTCTCCGGGCCGTTTCACCGCCCTGTCCGGCGTGGTCGGCAAGATCCTCACCGACCCGAGTACGACCGGCGGCATCGCGGAGATCGGCGCCGGGCTGCGCGACGTGCTCGGCGAGGAGATCGGCAAACGCCTGACGGCTCCCCTCCCCGATGAGATCCAGGAGGTGCTCACCGACGCACGTCTTCGCCTCGGCGACGTGAACGACACCCTTGTCGCGATCTCGACCGACAACGAGGACGCCAAGCAGCGCAGGCTGCGTGCACAGACGATGACAGGTCGCTCGATCACCCAGCTCGACATCGCGATCGAGGGCCGCGAGGGCCACGTCGCCTTCGTGTCCGGCTCGCGCGATTCGCCCCGTTTGGAGATCGCGCCGCTCGACGTCGGCCCGACGATGGCAGCGGGCGTGTGGACCAAGCGCACGGCGATCCTGACCAGTGCGACGATTCCGTCGTCACTTGCCGAGCGAGTCGGTATCGAGACCGGCAACGTCGAGATCGCTGACGTCGGCAGCCCGTTCGACTACGAGTCGAACTCGGTGCTGTACAACGCCATCCACCTCCCCAACCCGAACGATCCCGGGTTCAGGGCCAAGGCCAACGACGAACTCGAGGCGCTGATCAACGCTGCCGGTGGCCGCACGTTGGCGTTGTTCACCAGCTATCGGGCGATGGACGAGGCTGCAGAGGAGATGAAGAGCCGGCTCGACGTGCCGATCCTCACCCAGCGCGACCTGCCGAAGCCCGCACTGGTCGAGGCGTTCACCGACTCCGAGGAGACCTGCCTGTTCGCCACCGCCGGGCTGTTCCAAGGCGTCGATGTGCCCGGCAAGACCCTGTCGCTCGTCGTGATCGACCGCATCCCGTTCCCCCGGCCCGACGACCCGCTGCTCTCGGCTCGGCGCGACCTGTTGGGCGCGCAAGCGTTCAGCCAGATCGACATCCCGCGCGCATCGATGATGCTTGCTCAGGCGTGTGGTCGCCTGATCCGGACCTCGACCGACAAAGGCGTCGTCGCCGTGATGGACCCGCGACTGGGCAAGGCCCGCTACCGGTGGGACATCGTCAGGGCACTTCCCCCGATGAAGCGCACGCGCCACCAAGCCGAGGTCCTCGAGTTCCTCGAAGCCATCCGCGACGCCTGAGCGCTGCGCAGCCGGTTCCCTGGCGTCACCCTGATTCTGGGTCAGCACACAGACCGAACGTCGGTGTCTGTGCTGACCCGAACGCGGTGCGCCAGATCTCTGTCAGCGCGGTCACAACTCCGCGGTGACGTCTGGGTGGTGCGCCGCCATCATCGCTGGGTAGCTCCGGGCGAAGTAGTTCCAGAGTTGGCTGCCGTAGGTGTCGGTGTGCTCGGCACTCGCCATGTCGCCGACGCCGGCGTCGGTCTGCTCCCGAGTCGCCATGAAGCCTGCGGTGCGGTGCCGTTCGCTCTGCGCAACGGCGTCGACGAAGCGCTGATCGAGTTCGATCGGGTCGAGCGGAGTGTCGAGCGACGGGCCGTGGAAGTAGGCCGCCGACATCCGTGGCGCGGAGGTGATGACTCGATGCGCAGTGGCGACGAGGTAGTTGCCGGTCATTGCTTGCAACATCTCGCCGATGTTGAGGACGAGGGAATCAGGAACGACGGGAACATCGACCCAACCGCCCTCGGGAGCGAGCACTTGCAAACCAGGCGTCGTGCCCGCTGCGAGCAGCGTGACGAAACCGGTGTCGTGGTGGGCGTTGACGCCTGCAGCACCGTCGGGCGTCGGCGGGTAGCCGATGAACTTGGTGAGCGACATGGCGTCGCGGCTGAACGCTTCGGCGAAGTGGTCCGGTTCGAGACCGAGACCGATCGCGAGCAGGCCGAGGACCTCGTCGGCCAGACCGCCGAGGCGTTCGAACCAGTCCCGTGTGAGCTCTCGCTGACCCGGCAGCACATCGTCGGGCAACCACTGGTTCGGGCCGAGCAGCCGCTGGTACGGCGCACCGGTATCGGTGGCGTCTGCCGCGTGCTCGCTCCACAGGTCGATCTGCTCGCGCACGTCGGGCCGGTTGTTCGTGAACTCGGTCCCCACCGCCTCCCAGCCGCGAAAATGTGGGGACTGTCGCTTGTCGATCAGCAGCTTCTGCTCGTCGGTGAGGGCGAAGAACTCCGCCATCATCTCGAAGATCCGGTCGAGGTAACCCAGAGGCAGACCGTGGTCGACGAGCACCGCGAACCCGATGTCGTGGCACACTGCGGTGAGCTCCTCGGCGAGTGCTTGCTGCTCGGCGTCGCTCCCCCGCAGCAGTTCGAGACTGATCACGGGAATCCGCCCGGTGTCGGGATCGGGTGCGCTCACGGGCACATCGTGGTGTCTGGATGCGTCCGTCAGGCGAGGGTGCCGACGTTGTTCAGTTCGGCGAAGGTCTGCTCGAGGCGCTCATTGAAGCTCACTTCGCCGGCCCGCAGCCACACGCGAGGGTCGTAGTGCTTCTTGTTGGGCGCGTCGGCGCCCTCGGGATTGCCGAGCTGACCCTGCAGGTAGTCGTGCTTGTCGGCGTCGTACGAACGGATGCCGTCCCAGAACGCCCACTGCAGGTCGGTGTCGATGTTCATCTTGATGACGCCGTAGCTGAGCGCCTCCTCGATCTCGGCAGCCGTCGAGCCGGAGCCGCCGTGGAACACGAAGTTCACGGGCTTGTCCGACTCGGTGGAGAACTTGTCGGCGATGTGGGCCTGCGCATCGCGCAGGATGGTCGGCGTGAGCTTGACATTGCCCGGCTTGTACACGCCATGCACGTTGCCGAACGCTGCGGCGACCGTGAAGTTCGGGCTGACTTCCATCAGCCGCTCATAGGCGTAGGCGACTTCCTCGGGCTTGGAGTACAGGTCTTCCGGATTGGCGTCGGAGTTGTCGACACCGTCTTCCTCGCCGCCGGTGATACCGAGTTCGATCTCGAGCGTCATTCCCATCGGGGCCATCCGCTTCAGGTACGCGACGCAGGTGTCGATGTTCTCCTCCATCGACTCCTCGGACAGGTCGAGCATGTGCGACGAGAACAGCGGCCTGCCGGTCGCCTCGAAGTGCTTCTCGCTCTCTCCGATCAGACCGTGGATCCACGGGAGCTTCGGCTTCGGGCAGTGGTCGGTGTGAAGGATCACCCGTGCGCCGTAGGCCTCGGCCATGGTCTGCACGTGCTTCGCTCCGGCGATGGAGCCGAGAATCGACGCCTTCGCCCCGTCGACCGGGACGTTCTTGCCCCCGACGAACGCCGACCCGCTGGTCGAGAACTGGATGATGACCGGACTGTTGAGCTTGCCGGCGGTCTCCATGGCGGCATTCATCGAGTTCGAGCCGATGCAGTTCACTGCGGGCAGAGCGAACTGCTGGTCCTTCGCGAGAGCGAAGACCTCGTTCACCGCCTCCCCAGTGAGCACGCCTGCGGGAAAGTCGTTCTTGAGTTCAGTCACGAGGCCGATCGTAGCCAGTCCATCGGCGACCCGCCCGGAAGCTCGGCATCCCGACCGGGAGCGGGCGTTCGACGACGAGTACGTTCCCCGACATGGCCGAACTGGTACGCACTGCGGTCGTCGATGACATCGCGACGATCACCCTCGATTCCCAACAGAATCGCAATGCGCTGTCGCGCCAACTGCTGACCGAACTCCACGAAGGCATCGATGCCGCCGAGGCATCCGACGCCCGAGCGATCGTCCTGCGCCACGAAGGCCCGGCGTTCTGCGCCGGCGCCGACCTGAAAGAACGATCCGACGGACCGCCCGACTCCGCTCCGATGGTGCATGCGCTCGAACGCCTGATGGACACCGAACGGCCGACGATCGCCGCGGTCGACGGAGCTGTCCGAGCTGGCGGCATCGGGCTGATGGCCTCCTGCGACCTGATTGTCGTCAACGAGGCAACCACGTTCGCATTGACCGAGGTCCGGATCGGCGTCGCTGCAGCGATCATCTCGGTGCCGATCCTGCGGCGTGTTCCAGCCGGCAAGATCGCCGCCGCCATGCTCACCGGCGAACAGTTCGATGCAGACGAGGCTCGGGCGATCGGGCTCGTCACGCACGTGAGTGACGATGTCGCATCGACCGTTGCCTCGTTGATCGACGGCATCAGGGCCGGCGCTCCCCGCGCGGTCCGAGAAACGAAGGCCCTGCTCCGCACGGTGCCGACGATGAGTCGTGACGATGCCTTCGCCGCCATGGAAGCGTTGTCCAACGAACTGTTCCAGGGACCTGACGCGAAGGTCGGGATGCAAGCGTTTCGGGAGAAGCGCTTGCCCGGTTGGGGCTCGGAGCGGATCTGACGAGCGTGGGCAGCACCGAAACCGTCGAGATCAGCACCGGCAACGCTCAGCACCTCGCAGCCGACCACTGGCCGGGTGCCGGCACACCGGTCATCCTCGCCCACGGCGGAGGGCAGACCCGACACTCATGGGGCGGCACCGCCGAAACCCTCGCGTCACGTGGCCACCGCGTCGTCTCGATCGATCTGCGAGGACACGGCGATTCGACGTGGGCTCCCGATGGGGACTACTCGATGGGTGCGTACTGCAGCGACGCGTTGCGGGTTGCAGAGTGGATTCGCAACGACGACGCCGACTGCCAGGTCGCGTGGGTCGGGGCGTCGCTCGGCGGCATGACCGGGTTGCACGTCGTCGATGTCGCTCCGGGCTGGTTCTGCTCGCTGACGCTCGTCGACATCACTCCCCGCCCGGCTGCTGCTGGTGTGAGCAGAATCCTCGAGTTCATGGCCGCCAAGGCGGATGAGGGTTTTGCCGATCTCGACGAGGCCGCCGACGCGATCTCGACCTATCAGCCGCATCGGCAGCGCCCCAAGGATCTCTCCGGTCTGGCCAAGAACCTCCGACTCGGCGACGACGGTCGTTGGCGCTGGCATTGGGACCCCGCGTTCCTCGATATCCGGGCCGGCACGAACTCCGAGCACGCCCGTGATCGACACCATGACGAACTCGAGCTGATCGCTCGTCGAATCACGATGCCGACGATGCTGATCAGAGGTCGACTGTCCGATCTGGTGACCGAGGACGAAGTCGTTGCCTTCCGTGAGATGGTGCCGCACGCTCGGTATGTCGACGTGCAAGATGCCGCGCACATGATCGCCGGGGACAAGAATGATGTGTTCACCGATGCCGTTGTCGAGTTTCTCGACGGGTGACAGCCGAGTTTCTCGACGGGTGACAGCCGAGTTTCTCGACGGGTGATCTGCGTGCGACAATAGAGTATGAGCACCGTCACCAGCCAAGACCTCCACGACCGCATCGCCGGCCAGAACATCCCGAAGCGATTCCTGGCCAATCTCGAACGCAACGGTGACATCGAGGTCCTCAACTGGAAGAACTCCGCCGGCGAGTGGGAATCGCGGACGCTGAGCGAACTCGCCGACGACACGGCTCGCCTCGTGACCTCGCTCAAGGACCTCGGTGTCGGACCGGGCGACAGGGTCGTGATGATGATCCGGAACCGTGGCGAGTTCCATGCGCTCGATCTCGCTGTCCTGTTCTGCGGTGCCACGCCGGTGTCGATCTACAACTCGTCGGCACCCGACCAGATCCAGTACCTGATCAACGATTGCGGCGCCTCGGTTGCGATCGTCGAGGACGCCGGATTCCTCCAACGGTTCGAGTCCGTGCGGGACAAGCTTCCGACGATCGAGCACATCGCGCTGATCGAGGCAGACGGCGCCGGCGACGACACCGTGACGTTCAGCGACATGATGGGCGCCGATCCAGCCGACCTCGCTGTCGAGGCCGAGACCGCACAGTTGTCCGATCTCGCGACGATCATCTACACCTCGGGCACGACCGGGCCACCGAAGGGCGTCATGCTGAGTCACAGCAACGTGGCGTGGACGCTCGAATCGGTCGGCCAGTCGATGCGTGACCAGACCGACATCGACGACTTCGCGGGCAAGCGCCATGTGTCGTACCTTCCAATGGCCCATGTGATGGAGCGCCTGCTCGGCCACTACTACATGCTCGATTTCGCGACGAAGGTCTACTGCTGTCCGGAGACCGCGCAGATGCCGGCGGTGGTGCGCGAGATCAAGCCCAATGTCTTCATCGGTGTCCCACGCGTGTGGGAGAAGATGTACGCGGGTGTCAACGCTGCGATCAGCGCCGACCCCGAGAAGGAGCAGCAGTTCAACGACGGCGTGGCCGCAGCTCTGCCGATCATGGAGAAGATGACCGCCGGAACGGCGACCGACGAAGAGATCGCCACGTGGGACTTTCTCGACGAGGTCGGCTTCAAGGGCGTACGTGGCCTGATCGGGCTCGACGAAGTCGAGATCGGCATCTCTGGCGCTGCGCCGATCCCGGCCGAGATCCTCGGCTGGTTCCGTGCCATCGGCGTGCCGCTGTCAGAGGGGTACGGCATGAGCGAGACCACAGCGGTGCTGTCGTGGGCTGCGGCGGCCAAGCCCGGCTACGTCGGAACTGCGGCGACCGGCGTCGAGATGAAGCTCGCCGAGGACGGCGAGGTGCTCGCTCGGGGCGGCAACATGTTCGAGGGCTACCTCGGTCTGCCCGACAAGACCGCCGAGACCATCGATGATGACGGCTGGGTGATGACCGGCGACATCGGCGAGATCGATGACGATGGCTACCTCAAGATTGTCGACCGCAAGAAGGAGCTGATCATCACCGCCGGCGGCAAGAACATCAGCCCCGCCAACCTCGAGGCGGCGCTCAAGATGATTCCCCTGGTCGGCCAGGCCTGTGCGATCGGTGAACAGAAGCCGTTCGTCGCAGCCCTCGTGGTGCTCGATCCCGATGCCTCGGCGGCCTGGGCGGCCGAGCACGGTTTGGAGGGTGACGCCGCAACGATGGCCGCCATGGCGAAGAACCCGGATGTCATCGCCGAAGTCGAAGCCGGCCTCGCCGACGCGATGAGCGACTTCAACAACGCCGAAGCGGTGAAGAAGGTCACGGTGCTGGGCCAGGAATGGATGCCCGACTCAGATCTCTTGACCCCGACGTCGAAGCTGAAGCGTCGAGGTGTCATGTCGACCTTTGCCGACGAGATCGACGCCCTGTACGTCAAGTGATGAGCGACGACTGATCAACGGCTGATCAGGCGGTAGCCGACGCCGCGTGCGGTCACGATCAGCTGCGGATCGTCGGCGTGCTCTTCGATCTTGACGCGCAACCGACGGACATGGGCATCGACGAGGCGCGAGTCACCGAGATACTCATACCCCCAGACTCGCTCGAGGAGCTGATCACGCGAGAGCACCGCGCCGGCGTGGTCGGCGAACTCGCACAGCAACCTGAACTCGGTCTTGGTGAGGCTGAGTTCTTCCCCACCTCGCAGCACGATGCCCTGCTCGCGCCGGAGCTCGATATCGCCGAATGTCACCGAGGCCGGCGCCGATGGAACGTCTTGGAGGTGCACTCGGCGCAGCAACGCCCGGATGCGCGCTGCGAGTTCCTTCGGCACCACCGGCTTGGTCACGTAGTCGTCGGCGCCTGCTTCGAGCCCAGCGACCATGTCGACGGTGTCGGTCTGGGCAGTGATGATGATGATCGGCACGATGCTCTTGACGCGCATTGCTCGACACACCTCGAAGCCGGACATGTCGGGCAGGCGAAGGTCGAGCAACACCAGGTCGCAGCTGCCGTCGGCGAACGCGCTCAGGCCATCGGCACCGTTGGCAGCCTGGCGGACCGAGTACCCCTCGTCTTCCAGCGCGAGCGACAGCGCCAGGCGAATCGCATCGTCGTCTTCGATGAACAGCAACGATTCCACTGCGGGCCACACTACCGACTGCGCCGACCGCCCGGATCAGACCGATTTGTTACAGAAATCGCACACGGACCGAATTGGACTGTCACACGCAACCAGCATCGTTGTAGCTGTTCACGCTGCCCCGGTGAGACACCTTCCTCCCCCTGGTGTCTCACCGGCAGCGGGTGAACCCTCCAGGAGTCGCTCCTGCTCGAGACGTTCCGCTGGGCGCCGTTGTCTCCCCGATCACCATTCCTGCAACACTCGTGTTCGTGGCTCGACAGCGATCTCTCCGTCTCCGGACACGGGTCACGCTGTTCTTCGCGCTGATCGCACTGTTCGCCGGCTCCGTGCTCATCGGCGTGACCTACGGATTCGCGCGCAGCAACCTGCTGGCCCGCGAGGACCAGTCGGCTCGGGATCAGACGATCGTCAATGCAGGCCAGGTGCGGGTCGAGTTGACCGACGCCCCCGGCCTCATCGGCAGCTTCTTCAACAGCGACCTGCGCACCGACGACGGCGGCTTCGCCAATCTGGTCTCTGCTGCCACCGGCCAGCAGATGGCAGGCAGCGAGATCGGCGTCGAGATCGACGACTACCCCGCCAACCTGATCGCCACGGTTCAGGACGGGCGCAACGGCCTGCAGTACGCCGAGATCAACGGCGACGACTACGTGGTCGTGGGTCTGTACATCGGCGCCCACGATGCCGGCTACGTCGAGGCGTTCCCGCTGCGCGACACCGAACGGACGCTGCGCTCGATTCTCACGGCGCTCGCTCTCGGCGGCCTGGGTGGCCTGGTCCTCGCATCGCTCTTCGGCTTCTCGACCAGTCGGCGTCTCTTGCGACCGCTCAGTCGCGTCGCCGATGCCGCCGAGGACATTGCCTCCGGAGGCCTCGACACGAGACTCGACGAGGAGTCGGACCCCGACCTCGACCGGTTGGCCGGGTCCTTCAACGACATGGCTGACGCCGTCCAGACCCGAATCGAGCGCGAAGCACGTTTCGCCTCTGACGTCAGCCACGAACTCCGATCGCCGATCACCGCACTCACCGCAGCAGTCGAAGTCCTCGACGGCCGCCGCGAAGAAGTTCCCGAGCGGACTCGCCAAGCGCTCGATGTCGTCGTCGGCCAGGTGCGACGATTCGACAGCATGGTGATCGATCTTCTCGAGCTCTCCCGCCTCGACGCCGGAGCGACGGACATGAACATCGAGCAACTCGACATCGTCGACCTCACGAGCCGGATCGCAGCGCGCTACGGAGCACCGGATGCGGTCATCACTGTTGCGCCGCGCACCCGTCGCGACGTGTCCATCGACAAGGTGCGTTACGAACGCATTCTCGGCAACCTCATCGGGAACGCCGAGAACCACGGAGGCGGCGCCGTCGAGATCCAGATCGAACCCGTGCGGGACAAGCGGATCCGGATTGCCGTCGTCGACGACGGCCCGGGCGTCGCCGAGAGCGAACGAGACCGGATTTTCGAGCGATTCGCTCGTGGTAGTGCAGCCAGACATCGAATCGGCACCGGCCTCGGCCTCGCTCTCGTCGCAGAGCACAGCGCTGCGATGGGTGGTCGGGCATGGGTCGACGACGGCAAGTTCGGTGGCGCCCGGTTCGTGGTCGAGTTGCCCACGGTGGTGACACCGTGAATCGCCCTCGCTCCATCTTCACCGTGTCGGCCCTCCTCGTCCTGCTCGTGGCCGGTGCGTCCTGCGGCGTGCCCGTCGGCGAGCCGACCTTCGACGAGATCGACGGCGAGGTGCTAGGCGGCCTGAACGACCCGACGACCACCACGACGTCGACGACGTCGACCACCACGACATCGACAACGGTCCCCGACGCCGCACCGGAGACGACCGCACTCCCGACGACCACCGACGCCGCACCCTCGACGGCGACGGCATCGATCTACTTCATCAGCCGCGGATCGTTGTCCCCCATCACCCTCGAGGTCGACGCCGCCGCCGGCCTGAACGAACTGATCGTCCTGCTCGAGGACGGTCCACCGAACGACGTCCTCGGGCAGCGGCTGCAGTCGTTCGTGGAGCCCGGCTTGATCGTTGGAGCACCAGTGACCGAGAGCGGGGTGATCCAGGTCGAGCTCGACGGCACCGCGTTCGACGAGATCACCAGCAGCAATCAACAGCGCCAAGCCGTTGCGCAGATCGTGGTCACCCTGCTGCAGAACACGCCCGCCGTCGGGCAGGTGTCGTTCACGATCGATGATCAGATCATCCTCATTCCCGCGGACGGTGGTTCCAAAGAACTGCTGTCGGTCGACGACTTCACGACGCTGGGTGTACCACGGTCCTCGAACGAGCCCCCAGACGACGTCGATCCGGTCGATATCGATCCGCCGCTCGGGCCCACGACGTCGGTCGCCCAGTAGAGCGCGATGTCGCGCAGACTCAGTACCCGAGCCGTTCGACGCGCTCGGGCCGACGTTGCCAGTCCTTGTCGACTTTGACCCGCAATTCGAGGTACACGCCGTCGGGCAGTTGTCTGCGGGCCAGTTCGCCGGCCTTCTTCAAGATGGCCCCGCCCTTGCCGATGACCATGCCCTTCTGGCTGTCGCGCTCCACGAGGATGTTCACACGTATCCGTGGCCACTCCCATTCGACGACTTCGGTCGCAATGGAGTACGGGAGCTCGTCGCGGGTCACGGCCAGCAGTTGCTCCCGAACGAGTTCGGCGACCCAGCGTTCCTCGGGCAGATCCGAGACCTCGTCGTCGGGAAAGTACTGCGGGCCTGCGGGAAGTTGGCTCGCCAGGTGGTCGACCAGCGCGCCGATACCCTCGCCCGTCTTGGCCGACACCGGGAAGTACTCGGCGGCGCCGAGTTGGCTGGCGGCTTGCAACATCGCCAACACCTGTTGCGGCTTGGCGATGTCGGTCTTGTTCACGATCACCGTCGAGCGAGACATGTCGAGCTTGTCCGACACCCACTTGTCGCCTTTGCCGAACTGCATCGTCGCGTCAAGGACGAGACACGTCGCGTCGACGTCTTTCGTGCTCTCGATGGCCGTGGCGTTGACCCGTTCGCCCAACGCGGTGACCGGCTTGTGCAGACCGGGGGTGTCGACGAAGACGAGCTGACTGTTCGGACGGGTCAGGATCCCCATGATGCGGTGGCGCGTGGTCTGGGGTTTGTCGGACACGATGCTGATCTTGCGACCACAGATCGCGTTGATCAACGACGACTTGCCGACGTTGGGTCGACCGACGAAGGTCACGAACCCCGAGGTGTAGCCCGTGACCTCGCCGCCGGCGACAGCCGGAGCATGGTCCGACGCCTGCCCGGTGGGCGGGCCCCAGGGGGTCGCAGGTGTCGTCGTTTCGTCGGTCACGGCACCAGTCTGCCAACCTCTTGCCCATGACGCTCACGACGACCGATTGCGTCGGCACAGATTCATGACCGGCACCGGGCATACCGATGCGGCCCCGGTCACGATCGGTCTCGCTGCAGTCCACGAAGCAATCGCTGCAACGCGTCCCGAGGACACGTGCCTGGTCTTTCGCGGTCAACGCTTCACCTGGCAAGAGGTCACCGATCGAACCCGACGGTTCGCGAACGCACTGCTGGATCGCGGGCTCGGTTGCCACACCGAACGCAGCGCCCTGGCTGATCACGAAAGCGGCCAAGACCATCTCGGGATCTACCTCCACAACGGCAATGAGTATCTCGAATCGATGCTCGGAGCGCTCAAAGCTCGAGTCGCGTCGTTCAACATCAACTACCGGTATGTCGCCGAGGAGCTGCACTACCTGCTCGATGACGCACAGGCGTCAGCCGTGATCGTGCACAGTCGGTTCGCTCCGGTCCTCGCCGAAGTACTGCCGTCGCTGCCGCGGCTCGAGGTGATCTTCCAGGTTCCCGACGAGTCCGACCACGAACTGCTCCCCGGCGCCGTGTGGTACGAGGACGCACTTGCCGCCGCCTCACCGGATCGACCTGCGGTCGACTGGAGCGCAGACGACCTCTACATGCTGTACACCGGTGGCACCACCGGCATGCCCAAAGGTGTGATGTGGCGCAACGGCGATGCGATGGTCGAGTGTTTCGGCGGCTCGAAGACGGCCACCACCGTCGAAGAGTTCGTTGCCGAAGCCGACACGGGACTGCAGGCACTGCTCGCCCCACCGTTCATGCACGGCGCCGGACACTGGATGAGCTTTCGTACCTGGTTGGGTGGCGGCACGATCTTCGTGCAGTCGGTGCCCGAGCAGCTCGACCCCGTCGACATCTGGACGTTGGTCGAGCGCGAACGACTCAACTTCCTGCTGATCGTCGGCGATGCCTTCGCCCGCCCGCTGCTCGACGAGTTGGAGCAGCCGACAGGTCGTGGACCGTACGACCTCGATTCACTCAGCGTCCTACTGTCCGGCGGCGCCGCGTTGTCGGCGACCCTCAAGGCCGAGTTCCTGGCACAGTTGCCGACGCTGATGATCGTCGACGGTCTCGGATCCTCCGAAGCGGGTGGGCAGGTCTCCCACGTCTCGGCCGGCGACGAGGCATCCACCGGGACCTTCGAACTCACTGCCGGGAACGTGTTGCTGTCCGCTGACCTCGACGCGGTGCTCGAGCCGACCGACACCTCGACAGGTTGGCTCGCGAAGACCGGCCGGCTCGCACTCGGCTATTTCGGCGACGCGGACAAGACAGCCCGGACCTACCCCACAGTCGACGGTCGACGGTATGCGGTGCCCGGCGATCGGGCTCGCTTCCACAACGATGATGCCGTCGATCTCATGGTCGAGTTACATGGTCGCGACTCGGTCACCATCAACTCTGGTGGCGAGAAGATCTTCGCCGAGGAAGTAGAAGCGGCGGTCAAAGCTCACCCCGGCATCTACGACTGCATCGTCGCGGGCCGGCCGAGCGAGCGCTGGGGTAACGAGGTCGTGGCCGTCGTGCGGATCCGGGACGGTCACGACGTCGACGATGCTGCGTTGCTCGCCGAGGCCGAGCGCCACATCGCGCGCTACAAGCTGCCCAAGGCCTTCGTCCGCGTCGATGAGATCGTTCGCTCGCCGAGCGGCAAGGCCGACTATCGGTGGGCGAAACAGGTCGTCGTCGCCTGACAGGTCGTAATCAGCGACATCGATCGACGTCGGTCATCTATGGTGAAATCGAACCTCCAGCTCTCTGTGCGATCTGACGATCGGTGCAGAGCGAACACATGAAAGGCGGACCTGACGTGGGTCTTCTCGACAAACTCAAGGGCGAAATCGTCGACATCATCGAGTGGATCGACGATTCCCGATCCACATTGGCGTGGCGTTTTCCTCGGTACCAGAACGAGATCAAGAACGGCGCCCAACTGATCGTCCGAGAGGGTCAGAAAGCGGTGTTCGTCTATCGCGGCGCCCTTGCCGACCAGTTCGAGCCCGGCCACTACGAACTCAAGAGCGAGAACCTGCCGATCCTGTCGACGTTGCAGGGATGGAAGCACGGTTTCGACAGTCCGTTCCGCAGCGAGGTGTACTTCATCAACACCCGTCCGGTCACCGATCTGCGGTGGGGCACGCCCCAGCCGGTCACGGTCCGCGACCCGGACTTCAAGATGGTGCAGGTCCGCGCCAATGGGCTGTGCGTCGTCAAGATCGAAGACATCGAGATCTTCTTGAAAGAAGTGATCGGAACCGACTCCGCCGTCGAGTCCGACGAGATCGCCGAACTGTTGCGACGCGTGATCTCCATGGCGTTCTCCGACATGGTGCTCGAGACCGGCCTCGGCGCCATCGATCTGCAGGGTCAACAGGTGGCGCTGTCCGGCAAGCTCCGCGAGTTCGTCCAGGAGCGGGTCGACGACGAGTTCGGTCTCGCGATCCCCGAGATGACGATGAACATCTCCCTGCCCGACGAGATCACCCAGGCCATGACGCGCGGTGTCGCGAAGGGCGTCGAGGCGTCAGGTTTCGTCGAGAACGTCGACCTCGGCAAGTACCAGCAGGCCCAAGCAGCCGATGCAATGGTCGCTGCCGCCAGCAACGAGGGCGGCTCGGTCATGGGCGACATGATGCAGATGGGTATGGGCGCAGCAATGGCCGGCCAGATGGCACAGACCATGGGCGGCGCAGGCCAGCAGCAGCAACCCCAGCCGGCGGCTGCGCCTGCCCCGGCTGCAGCTCCCGCACCGCCACCGTTGCCGGGCCAGACGACCTACCACGTCGACCACAGCGGTCAGCCCGGCGGGCCGTACAACATGGCCCAGATGCAATCAGGGATTCAGAACGGCCAGGTGACCGGTCAGACACTGGTGTGGGCTCAGGGAATGGCCGCATGGTCACCCGCGCAGACGGTTCCCGAGCTACAGGCGATGTTCGCCGCTCCCCCGCCGATGCCGCCGACGAGTCCGGTGCCGCCGCCGGTGCCGCCGCCGTCATCGCCGGCCGGGCCCGCTGATCCTGCAGCGGAGTGACGGCGTCGCCATGACCGACCGACCACCACCACCACCGCCACCACCGAATCCGCCCCCACCGCCACCAGATCCACCCCCACCACCGCCGGATCCACCGCAACACCAGCAATCGTCGCCGCCGCCATCACCGGAAGCGGAGCAACCGCCGCCTGCACCACTGGACGAGACGTCGTCATCGACGCCGTCGCTCGCGTCGATGGCCATGAAGCACACCACCGAGGACAGCCGGACCTATCCGTGTACGGCCTGCGGCGGCGAGCTGGAGTTCGACATCGGCACCCAGATGCTCAAGTGCCCGCACTGCGGCAACACGCACGACCTGGTCGAGAATGAAGGCCAGGTCAGCGAGAAGGATCTGCGCGAAGCCATCAAGCTCGTGCAATTCGGCAAGAAGGCGCACCAGGAGAACTTCATCGGCGCCGAGAAAGAGATCGTCTGCCAGAACTGCGGCGGGCACACCACGTTCTCCGGTTCACTCACCGCCGAAAAGTGCCCGTACTGCGCCACACCGATTCAACGCGACGACGTCCACGACGCCCCGGAACGTCTGCCCGTCGACGGTGTCCTGCCGTTCACCGTCGACGATGCCGAGGCCCAGAAACTGATCGAGACGTGGATCAGCAAGCGCTGGTTCGCTCCGAGCGAGTTCAAGACCTACGGCCGGACCGGCTCGTTCTCCAGTGTCTACACCGCGTATTTCACCTACGACGCAGACACGCGAACGCACTACCACGGCCGGCGCGGCGACAACTACACCGTCACCGTCGGCCACGGCGAGAACCGCCGAAGCGAGACCCGCACCAGATGGACCCCGGCGTCAGGCCAAGTCGCGAACAGCTTCGACGACATCACCGTGTTCGCCAACGAAGGCTTCGATCGCGGCCGCATCGCCAAGCTGGAGCCCTGGCCCACCGAGACCGCCAAGCCGTACTCCGCCGAGTACGCCGCAGGCCACCTGCGTCGGACCTACGACCACGACGTCGAGCAATGTCTCCCCGAAGCGACGACACAGATGGAAACGGCGATCCGCCAGTCCGTACGGCGCGACATCGGCGGCGATCAGCAAGACATCCGAGCCATGGACATCAGCTGGCTGAAGATGACCTACAAGCACCTTCTGCTGCCGATCTGGTTGCTCACGGTGATCTACGAGAACAAGCCGTTCCAGGTGTACATCAACGGCGTGACCGGCGAAGTGCACGGAGCACGTCCGTACAGCAAGGTGAAGATCATCACTGCGATCGTGATCGCCCTCGTGGTGATCACGATCATCGCCGTGGCCGTCTCTGCCGGAGGGAGTGGTTGATGATCGTCTCCGTGATCCTCGCCATCGCCGTCGTTGCGATCGTCGGGTTCGGCGTGGCGTTGACCATGCGTTCGAAGAAGGATTTCAACGATGCCAACGAGGTGGTCCCGGGAGTGAAGTCGCCGGCTCCGGCGTCCTGGGCCGGCGCCCACAGCGCCGAGGCCAAGCTGCACCGCCGCCTGGGCGAAGCCGTGCGTGCGGCGCGCAACAACCCACGTCTCGTCGAGCTGGGTCTCGCTGCCCAGACTCGGCAACTGGAAGCCGAAGCTCTCGCCATCGACGAGCGGTTGGTCGCCGCCGCAGGTCTCCCTGCGAGCCATCGAGCAGCAGCGGTTGCCGAGTTCGAACCGGGCGTCGCCGCACTGGAAGATGCCGTGGCGGCTTTGATCACGAGCACGACGGTGAGCCAGTCCAAAGAGCTACTGGAGCAAGCCGTGTCCGAGGCCGACATCAAGTTGCAGGCGCTCGCCCAAGCTCGCGCCGAGGTCGAGCAGCTCGACAGCCAGGCGAGCGGCGAACTGCCGCCGGAGACAGCAACAAGCTGACCACACCCGTAGTCTGAGCCGCGTGGACAGCGCACGATCCTGGGACACCGAGCAACTGCCCGAGGGCGACGCGAAGGTTGCCGCTGTGCGCGACATGTTCGATGCAATCGCGCCGAAGTACGACCGCCTGAATCGGATCATCTCGTTACGCCTCGACGTCCGCTGGCGCAAGCGTGCCGTCCGCGACCTGAGCCTTGGGCCGGGCAGTACCGTGCTCGACCTGGCGAGCGGAACCGGAGATCTCTGCATCGACATGGCCGCTGCCGGCATGCGGCCCATCTCGATGGATCTCAGCTTCGGGATGCTGTCGGCCGATCGATCCGGCAGCCCCCGGGTACAGACAGACATTCTGCGCCTTCCGGCACCGGACGCATCGGTCGACGGTGTGATGTGCGGCTTCGCGTTGCGCAATCTGCTCGATCTGCCGACCTTCTTCGACGAGTTGGCGCGCGTCGTGCGACCTGGCGGCCGGATCGCTCTGCTCGACGTGAGCGTTCCGAAGAATCGCCTCGTGCGCTGGGGCAACGGCATCTACTTCGGCAAGATCGTCCCGAAGATCGGCGCAGCGCTCTCCGATGGGGCCGCCTATGCCTATCTACCCAAGAGTGTGGCGTACCTTCCGTCGCCCGCCGAGATGGTCAGTGCACTGCAGGTCTCAGGATTCGGCGACGCGACTCATGAGCAGTTGTCGGGCGGACTCACCCAGTTGCTGGTCGCAACGCGCAGCTGAGGCACTGCGTTCGGATCCTCGGCAATGACAGCAACAGCTCCGATGAGAGCAACGACGCGGCTGCTGAGCGACGTGTCCGACGCCGTGATCGATTTGAATGACGTCGCCGCATCCGACGGCCACCTCTTCGTCCGCGACGGTGTCGGACTCGCTGGCCGGGGCGTCGCTCGCCGGGTGTCGATCGACGATGCGGTCGACGTGCTCGCAACGATCGACCATGACAGCTCGGTCGATGGCGTCGCGCCTGTCGCTCTGGGGTCGATCCCATTCCTTCCGGGCGCCCCGGGGGAACTGATCATCCCGGACGTCACCGTCGGCAAGCGCTCCGACGGCACTGTCTGGGTGACGAGCATCGATGACGCCGACGTCGCCACGGTGCTCGCTCCCCCACCCGAAGTGAGAGCAACGGCTTCCAACTACTCCTTGGGGTCTGCGACACCCACGGCCGTCTACCTCGATGCCGTGACCGCCGCCCGCGATGCTGTGCGGACCGGGGAGTTGACCAAGGCCGTGATCGCCCGGCCGATCACCGTGACCGCTGATCGACCAATCGATGTCCACGCTGTGCTCCGGCGCCTCAAGGCGTCCTTCGGCTCGAGCTACCGGTATTCGATCGACGGCTTCATCGGCGCATCGCCGGAACTGTTGGTTCAAGTCGAGGGTCCCGTCGTGAGATCTCATCCACTCGCCGGAACGACTCGCCGCACCGGCGACGTGGACAACGATCACGCACTCGCCGCAGAGTTGCAGGCGAGCAGCAAGAACCAGATGGAACATCGGATCGTGATCGACGTCGTCCACGACACGCTGCTTCCGTGGGCCAGCTATCTCGACTGGGAACCCGAGCCATCGGTGGTCAGCGTCGCGAACGTGCAGCACCTGGGGACTCGCATGGAAGGCGTGCTGAGTCAGCCGGGACCGACGGTCATCGAGCTCGCTCGGGCGCTGTCGCCGACTCCTGCCCTCGGTGGGCACCCGCGAAACGAAGCACTGGCGCTGATCGAGCAGGTCGAGGGTTTCGAGCGCGGCCGCTACGGCGGTGCCGTCGGCTGGGTCGATGCACGCGGCGACGGTACGTGGGCAGTGGCGATCCGCTGCGCCGAGTTCGCCACTGATCGGATGTCGGCTCGACTCGTCGCCGGTGGCGGCATCGTGGCCGACAGCGAGCCGCTGGCGGAACTCGCCGAGACGCAAGCCAAGTTCCAGGCCATGCTCAGCGCCATCGTTCGCCCCTGACAGTCGCGTCGGTGCCTGTCCCCAACGTGACTCGCGATCTGACTTCGGGGGCCAGTCGCGTCGGTGCCTGTCCCCAACGTGACTGGCGGGGCTACCGGAGTGCGTCGGCGACGGCGGTGTGCAGCTGGGAGTGGACCTCGACGTTGCGGGCACGATCCGAGCGGATTCGTGCGACCCACGGACCGGGGCGGTCGAGTTGTTCGGCGAGGGACGCTGCGGAGTCGATGTCGCGTGTGACGATGCCGTGCGCTGCGGCGAGGGCAAGGACATCGGTACCGTGTGGTGTCCCGAACAGCTGCTCGAATCTGTCGGAGTCGAGCCGAGTCGCCTGCGGGAGAAACGAGAAGATTCCGCCTCCGTCATTGTCGACGACCACGATGCGCAGGTCGGTAGCGCGGGCGGCGAGTCCCGTCAGAGCGTTGCCATCGTGGACGAATGCGAGATCGCCGATGAGGACCGCAGCGCTGCCGGTGCGCAGTGCGACGCCGAGGGCCGTCGAGGTGACCCCATCGATCCCGTTCGCGCCGCGGTTCGCATGCGCCGCCGCACGCTTGCCGCCGAACCACTCGTGATCGCGGACGGGCATCGACGAGCTCACCACGAGCGCAATGTCAGCGGGAAGGTGGTCAGCGATCGCGCGGGCGACACCGGGCTCGGTCAGCTCGTGCTCCCGGTGGAGGACGGCAAACGCCTGCTCGATTGCAGCGCTTGCTGACGACTCTGCCGTCAGCCATCTGTCCATCCACGGTTGATCCGTTTCGATCTGGGTGGTGGCGGCGAGGACGTCGGCGATCGAGCAGCGCGTGCTGACGTTGTGTGCCGGGTCGATGATGCCGGGTCCACCGACTTGGATCAGCACAGCCCCTTCGGCGACCGCCCGGTCGACCCACTGCGCCAGTGTCTTGGATGTCGACGGCCGCCCGACACGAATGATCACATCGGGCAGATGAGCATCGGCGAACGGTTCGTGCCGAAGGATCGACTCGGCCATCGTCACGACACCATCGAGATGACGCATGAGCGAGATCGGATCGGCGAGCACCGGCCAGCCGGTTGCTGCGTGCAGCCTCGCGATGTGCGACGCCTCGACACCGCTCCGACCACCGGCCAAGATCAACCCGCGTGGGCTCGCGATCGACGGAAGCACGTTGTTTGCGTGATGGTTTTGGCGCTCCGGAGCACCTTTTTCGTCACGCAAGCGGGGGGTGGGCGCCGGCAGGTCGCCGGGCGTACCGAGGAGCGGCTCGCGGAACCCGACGTTGAGCTGTACCGGACCGTCGACTGCTCGGTCGACGGCCTCGCCGGCGAGCCGACGCCAGTGCGCAGCGTTGCCGACGGTGGCGATCTCGGCGTCGTGGAACCACCTCACGTGCTGGCCGTAGAGGTCGATCTGATCGATGGTCTGCGGGGCGCCGACACCTCGCAGTTCGGGTGGGCGGTCTGCGGTGAGCACGATCATCGGCACATCGGACAGCGATGCTTCGACGACAGCGGGAAAGAAGTTCGCGGTAGCTGTGCCGCTCGTGCAGAGCAGCAGCGCCGGGGTGCCACCCAGTCCGAGCCCGAGTGCGACGAACGCCGCAACACGTTCGTCATGGACGACGTGCACGTTGATGTCCTGACGTGTTGCCAACGCGACTGCCATCGGCGTCGAACGCGACCCGGGAGCGATGACGGCGTCGGTCACGCCGAGACGCATCCATTCGTCGGCGAGCGTTGCGCAGAACGTCGCCTGGACGTCGTGCGCGGTTGGACCATCCGCGCCGGGATGCTGCTTGCTCAGGCCGACCATTGCTCCAGGACGTTAGAGGCGTAACGTCACAGACGTGGAAACGAGCACTCGACCGAGCATCTCCATCGACATCTTCTCCGACGTCGTGTGTCCGTGGTGTTACATCGGCAAGCGACGCTTCGAGACCGGTCTGAGCCAGATCGATGAAGATCTGGGCGTCGACTTCGACGTCACCTATCACGCCTACCAACTCGATCCGACGGCTGCGCCGGGCGTCGCAACTCCGGTCCGGGAGGCCTACACCAAGAAGTTCGGCGGCGAGGAACGCGCTGATGAGATCCTGCAGCACGTCACCACGACTGCGGCCGAGGACGGCATCACGTTTCACATGGACCAGGCGCTGCGTGCGAACACCTTGCTCGCCCACCGCTTGATCTGGCTTGCCGGACAACCGGACTCACCAGTCGAGCAGGCCGTGATGAAGGAGCGACTGATGCAGGCGTACTTCACCGACGGCCAACACGTCGGCTCCTTGGAGGTCTTGGTTGCCTGCGCCGTCGAGTTGGGCTTCGAACGAGCCGACGTCGAGGAGTATCTGGACTCAGATCGCGGCGTTGCCGAGGTGCAGGCAGAGATCGACGACGCTCAGTCCAACGGCATCACTGCTGTTCCGACCTACGTGTTCGATCGAGAGTGGGCCGTGCCAGGCGCGCAGGACGCAGACACGTTCGAACGGGTGCTTCGCAAGATGGCTGCCAATGCGCTGACGGCCACCGACTCACCGTGACGCCGCCGGTTGCGCCACCTGTGCCACTGATCGGGCGGCTGATCCTGGCTCACGGCTTCACGCAGACTGCTCGGTCGTGGGATCGATTCGTCGAACTGCTCGTCGAGCGCGGCTTTGCACCCGGCTCGCTCCAGGCGGTCGACCTGGCCGGCCATGGCGCAGCGAGTGACGTGACCGCAACGCTGTGGCAGTCAGCGGACCAACTCGTCGACGCCGGTGGCAACGGCACCTACGTCGGCTATTCGATGGGCGGCCGCGTTGCGTTGCACGCGGCACTGGCACACCCCGACCGTGTGGAGCGACTCGTGCTGATCGGCGCGACTCCGGGCATCGTCGACGACGGCGAGCGCGGCGAGCGTCGGGCCGCAGACGATCGGCTCGCCGACCACATCGAAGCGGTGGGTGTTGACCAGTTCGTCGACGAATGGCTTGCCAACCCGCTGTTCGCCGGTCTCGACGCCGAGACGGCGATGCGCTCCGATCGGCTTCGCAACACCACGGCAGGGCTGGCGTCGAGCCTGCGGAACGCGGGAACAGGCACTCAGCAGCCGTTGTGGGATCGGCTCGGAGAGATCCGGTGCCCGGTGCTCCTGCTCGTCGGCTCCGACGACGTCAAGTTCGCCTCGATTGCCGAACACATGGCCGAGCATCTGCCCGACGCAACCGTCGATGTGGTCGACAGGTCAGGCCACAGCGCGCACCTCGAGCAGCCCCAAGCAACAGTCGATGCACTGCTCGGCTGGCTCGGTCAGGCACCGGTCTGATCGAGCACCGAGTCACGTTGGGGACAGGCACCGACGTGACCGAGTCACGTTGGGGACAGGCACCGACGTGACTGATTGCCGAGCCTCAGCCACCGACAGCGAGCCCGACGGTCGCAGCGAGCCCGAACGCGAGCTGCAACTTGCCCGTCGCACCGAGCGCGCCGATCAGCGCCATGCCCTGTGCGCCGCCGAGGACAGTGCGAACCGGATGCACTGCGAGTGGTACGGCAAGCAATCCGAACAGCGCCGTCGGGCGCGATGTCGCAGATGCGGCGATCAACACGAACGACGCGGCGATCAGCAGCACGTAGAACCAGCGCGTCCGCTGGTCGCCGAGCCTGACGGCGAGCGTCCGTTTGCCGACCTCGCGGTCCGTCGGGATGTCGCGCAAGTTGTTGATGACGAGCAACGCGCACGCCAGCGAGCCTGCTGCACAGCCGACCACGATCGACAGGCCAGTGACCTCACCGACCGCAGCGTAGGTCGAGCCTGCCGTGGCGACGAGACCGAAGAACACGAAAACGAACACCTCACCAAGACCCAGGTACCCGTAGGGCTTGGGGCCGCCGGTGTAGAACCAGCCGGCAGCGATCGCCGCAGCACCGACCGCGAGCAGTACGAGCGACGTGTCGAGTGCAATTGCGAGCCCCGCAACTGCCGCGACGCCGAAGGCACCGAAGGCGGCGCGTTTGACCGCACCGGGTTGGGCGAGACCACTCGCGACCAGGCGAGCCGGCCCGACACGCACGTCGTCGGTTCCCCGCACCCCGTCGGAGTAGTCGTTGGCGTAGTTGACGCCGACCTGCAGTGCCAGGCTGACGATCAGGCTGGCGACGACACGCCACCACGAAATGGTGCCAACGCCCACGGCAGTGGCCACGCCGAGCGCCACCGGGACGATCGCAGCGGGCAGTGTGCGAGGCCGCGCCCCGAGGATCCAACGGTTCATGTGTTCGTCATCATAAGAACTTTGGAAGACTGTCGCGATGAGCGAACTCTGGCGACTGTCGGCCTTGGAACTTGCTGCGAAGATTCGCACCGGTGAGGCATCGAGTCGCGAGGTGCTCCAGGCCCACGTCGATCGCGTCGAAGCCGTCAACGGCCACCTCAACGCCGTCGTTCGCAACCTCACCGATGAGGCGTTCGTCGCTGCCGACGCAGCTGACATGGCGGTCGCCGCGGGTGACGAAGTGGGCGTTCTCCACGGCGTGCCCTGCTCGATCAAGGAGAACATCGACGTCGCCGGCACCCCGACGACGCAGGGCGTCGACATGTTCGCCGATGCTGTCGCTCCGATCGATGCGCCGACGACCGCCCGGATGCGCTGTGCCGGTGCCATTCCGTTCGCCCGTACGAACATGCCGGACTTCGGTTTGCGGGTCCACACCGATTCCCAGCTCCACGGCCTGACTCGGAACCCGTGGAACCCGAACGTGACCGCCGGCGGCTCGAGTGGCGGCGAGGCATCGGCGATCTCGTCGGGCATGAGCCCGATCGGGCTGGGCAACGACATCGGCGGCTCGTTGCGCAATCCAGCGCACTGCTGCGGCATCGCATCGCTCAAGCCGACCGTGGGCGTGATTCCGATGGCGACGGTGATCCCACCCGTTGACATGCCGGTGTCGTCACAGATGATGGTCGTCGAAGGGCCGATGGCGCGCACTGTGGCCGATGTGCGCGCCGGCCTCGGTGTGCTCGCCGGCCCCGACATCCGAGACCCCCGTTCGATGCCGGTCAACCTGACTGACTGCGCTCCCGGCGAACGTCTACGGATCGCGGTGCTCGCCGAACCACCGGGCGGATCGACCGACGCAGGCATCGCCGGTGCGATCCGCTCGGTCGGCGACCGACTGTCCGACGCCGGCCACGACGTCGTCGAGGTGGTTCCTCCCACCTATGAACAGGTCGTCGACCTCTGGGGACGGTTGCTGATCGCCGACCTCCGTGCCCAGCAGGACCTGCTCACGATGGTGATGGGCGAGGACGGACAACAGATGATCGCCAACTTCGATGCCAACCTGCCGTCCACCGACTTCCCGCTCATGCTGACGCTGCACGCCGAACGCTTCGCAGCGATGCGGGCATGGTCGGAGTTCTTCGCCGACCACCCGATCCTGCTCTCTCCGACATGGGCTCGTCCGGCATTCGCACACGGCGCCGACCTCGACCCGGCGAACGTCGAAGTGGTCACCGACACCATCCGCCCCGTGGTTCCTGCGAACCTGCTCGGAACACCAGCGGCGATCACGCCCGCCGGCGTGGTCGACGGTCTGCCGGTCGGAGCCCAGGTGATGGGTGACCGGTTCACCGACCTGCGCTGCCTGACGATCGCTGCCGAGATCGAGTCGCTCGTGGGAACGATCACGCCGATCGACCCGGTAGTCGCCTGACGTGGCCCCCCGTCTCGTCGCGCTCGACGTTGCCGGAGGATCTGATTTCGTCGAGCAACTGCAGGCGATCTGGAGTGCCGGCAACGCTGCGTTCCCTGTGGACCAGCGGCTCCCGGCGGCGGCCAAACAGCAGACCTGCGTCGCGATGCGCGTCGGTGAGGCTGTGCAACCGGGCGACGCACTGGTGATCGCAACCAGCGGATCGACCGGCGCTCCGAAAGGTGTGGTGTTGACGCATGACGCAGTGGCGGCCTCAGCAGAGATGACGAGCAGGCGCCTCGGCGTCTCCACTGCAGATCACTGGCTGGCGTGCCTGCCGCTGTCGCACGTCGGTGGCCTGTCAGTGGTCACCCGTGCGCTGCACACCGGGACCGGACTGAGCGTGTTGCCGCAATTCGACGCCGCATCGGTCGACGCATCCACTGCCACGCTCGTCTCGCTCGTGGCTGCGACGCTCCCCCGAATCGACAGCACCCGGTTTCGCACGATCGTGCTCGGCGGGTCCAGCCCACCGGCTGCGCCGCCGCCGAACGCGGTGACGACCTATGGGATGACCGAGACCGGGTCCGGCGTGGTCTACGACGGCGTTCCGCTCGACGACGTCGACGTCGACATCGGTGCTGATCGGGAGATCAGGCTGCGCGCACCGATGCTGCTGCGCTGCTACCGAGACGGCGCCAATCCCGTTGGCGACGACGGCTGGTTCCGCACCGGTGATCTCGGAACGTGGACCGACGGCGATCGTCTCCACGTCGAAGGGCGGCAGGGTGATCTGATCATCAGCGGCGGAGAGAACATCTGGCCCGAGGCCGTCGAGGAGCTGATCGCGACACACCCCGACGTGAGTGACGTGATGGTGCACGGGATCGACGATGCCGACTGGGGGCAGGCCGTCCAGGCAGTCGTCGTCCCCGTCGCTGACCGACGACCAGATCTCGAATCGATCCGCTCCCACGTCAAACAGAGCGCGCCGGCCTTCATGGCACCGCGACGACTCGTCGTTGCCGTCTCCCTCCCGCGTACGGCGCTGGGCAAACTACAGCGTGGCGCTGCGGTGCGGACTCAGACGCCGGCGCCGGCGACACCGGCACCACCGTCGATCACGTAGGTCTCCCCCGTGATCCAGCTCGCCTGATCGCTCGCAAGGAACAGGGCGAGGTTCGCGATGTCCTGCGGGTCACCGAGCCGTTCGAGGGGAAGCCGGGCCGCCAAGCTCTCACCGAAGTTGTCGACCAGGTAGGCCGCGAAATCGGTCTGGACGAGGCCGGGCGCAATTCCGACCACCCGGTTCGGGCCGATCTCTCCCGCCAACTGGCGGGTGAGATGGATGATCGCCGCCTTGGTCAGGTTGTAGACACCAAGGCCGCCCTCGGCCCGCAGACCCCCGACCGACGCGATGTTGATGACGACCCCGGGGTTGTCTTTCAACGCGTGCTCGTACGCAGCCTGCGTCCAGAAGATCGGCGCATCGAGGTTGACCTGGAAGGTCTTGTCGTAGCGGGACTTGTCGACACCCATGGTCGGGCCGTAGTACGGGTTCGTCGCCGCATTGTTGACCAAGATGTCGAGGCCTCCGAAGCGCTCGATCGTGGCGCGCACGGCGCGCTCGCCGGCGTCGTCATCGCCGGCGTTGGCGGCGAACACATCGACCTCGCCGGTCATCTCCGCAGCGGCGGCCTCGAGCGCATCCTGTTTGCGACTGTTGAGCATGACCTTCGCCCCAGCAGCGGCCATCGACGCAGCGATCGCCTTGCCGATGCCCCTCGAAGCGCCGGTGACCAATGCAACTTTGCCGTCCAGTGAGATCTCCATGGACGGCGAACCTAGTCGTCGGTGTGTTCCTGTCTGAAGACGGCCGGTGCCGGCCCACCCCAGTGGTGCTCGGCGAGCAAGGCGAGCTCCCGGGAACGCATCAGCGCAGTGTCGGCGGTCCCGGCGTGGTCGTGGCCGAGAATGTGCAGCACGCCGTGCACGACCAGCAGTGCGACTTCGTCATCGAAGGTTCCTGCGTGCTCTCGATACTGCGCGTCGGCGACTGCCGGCGAGAGCACGATGTCACCGAGCAGTACGGGGACGTCATCATCACCAGCGTCATCACCAGCGTCGTCGAGGGGGAACGACAGCACGTCGGTGGGCCCGACCTTGCCCATGTACTGCTCGTTCAACTCGGCGATCTCGGAGCGATCGATGAACGTCAGCGTGAGTTCGCCCGATGCTCCTTCGGTGCGCAATGACGCAACGGCAAGGTCGCGCCACCGGTCGACGTCGACGACGCAGTCCGGTGAGTCGTTGATCGACCGAGCGTCATCAGCGACGACGGTCGGCCCGGAATCAGGATGGCGAGTCGACACGATGTGCTTCGCGTTCGTCGTCGCGCCGTTCGTACGCCGCGACGATGTCGGCAACGATCTTGTGTCGCACGACATCGGCCCCGCCCAGTTTGACGAAGGCCAGGTTGTCGATGCCGGCGAGCGTTCGTTCAAGCGACAGCAAGCCGCTTTTGCCGCCGGAGACGTCGACCTGTGTGACGTCGCCCGTGACGACGACCCGGGATCCGAATCCGATGCGGGTCAAGAACATCTTCATCTGTTCGGGCGTGGTGTTCTGCGCCTCGTCGAGGATGATGAAGCTGTTGTTCAGTGTTCGCCCGCGCATGAAGGCAAGCGGCGCGACCTCGATGATCTGACGCTCGAGGAGGCGCTGAACACCGTCGACGTCGAGCATGTCGTACAGCGCGTCGTACAGCGGCCGCAGGTACGGATCGATCTTGGCCATGAGGTCGCCCGGAAGGAAGCCCAGTCGTTCGCCGGCTTCGACCGCCGGGCGCGTCAAGATGATGCGTTCGACCTGCTTGGCCTGCAGAGCACGAACAGCCATGGCAACGGCGAGCCAGGACTTTCCCGTCCCCGCAGGGCCGATCCCGAAGGTGATCACGTTGTTCGCAATGGCATCGACATAGCGCTTTTGGCCGGCGGTCTTCGGCTTGACCTGACGTCCCTTGGCGCCGCGCAACACCTGATGAGTGAGGATTTCGCTCGGCACCTCGTTCGCCTGCACCATCGCGAACACCCGGTCGAGCGTGTTGTCGTCGAGCTGCTGGCCGTTCTGAATCAGGGTGACGAGCTCTTCGAACAGCCGAGCCACGGAAGTGACCTGAGGCGTGTCGTCACCGGCCACGCGCACCTCGTTGCCACGAACTCGAATGCGCACAGCCGGAAACTGCTGCTCGACTCGACGCAGGAATTGGTCTCGTGGTCCGACGAGCGCCGTCATCACGTGCTCACCGGGGACGACCACCGTGGTCGTCGAATCGGACGCTGACGTCCGTCCGGAGTCGATGCTGCTGCTGGAGGAGGACGATGAAGAGGTAGCCATGGGAGCGAAGCCCCGAGCGTAGTAGCGCCGACCGTGATGTTCCTGCCGCGGTATCGACCGAATGGTCGACGGATCTTCAGTTCACAGTGCCGACCGGCACCGTGAGTGCGGCCGCCGCTGCGATGTCGGTCGGATCGTGGGTGGCGAAGATGCAGCGAGCTCCGGACGCTGCGATGTGCTCTATGATCCGGGCCCGCACGTCGGATCGACTGTTCGCGTCGATCGCGGAGAAGGGCTCGTCGAGCAGCAGCAGGTCCGGTGACGCTGCGATCGCTCGTGCGAGGCCTGCGCGTTGGCGTTGACCGCCAGACACCTCATGCGGACGACGCCGACCGAGATCGCCGATCGCGACCACGTCGAGCAGCTCGGTCGCGCGCCGGGTTGCTGCATCGCGGCCGACGCCGACGAAACGCAGCGATGACGCAACGTTGTCGACGAGCGACATGGCCGGGTACAGCATGACGCGCTGCGGGAGATAGCCGATTCGCTGCGGCTGGTCCGACCAGACGACGTCTGCGGCACCTTCAAGGCCCGCCAGGCAGCGCAACGCGCTGGTCTTGCCGACGCCGTTTGCTCCGGTCAGCGCAACGAACGGCGCGTCGGCGATGTCGACATCGAGTTCGAGTTCGCCGCGCCGGAACGCGATCGACACCCATGATGATGATGCAGCCGAAGATGCAGATGGGGGTGAGGATGAGCGCGTCATCGTGGCGTCGCCTGGCGGAGAACACCGAACCATCGGTCGCGCAGCAAGATCAGCACGGTGACGGCCACGACGACCAGCACAGCGCTCAGCACCACTGCTTCGGCAGGATCTCGTTCGAGGAGGTCATAGACGGCCAGCGGCAGTGTCTGGGTGGTGCCCTGCAGGCTGCCGGCGAAGGTGACCGTGGCACCGAACTCACCGAGCGCACGGGCCCACGCCAGGATCGCACCAGCCGCCACGGCAGGAGCGATCGATGGCAGGGTGACCGTCACGAAGACCCGGATCGGCGAAGCACCGTGCACGTGGGCGACCTCGGCGAACTCCACATCGAGTTGCCGGAGCGCCGCCTCGACCGAGAGCACGAAGAACGGCAGCGCCACGAACGACTGGGCCAACACGACGCCCGCCGTGCTGAACGACAGTTGGACGCCCGCATCGGCGAGCCACTGACCGATCAGACCACGCCGGCCGAACGCCAGCAGCAGTGCCACGCCACCCACGACCGGCGGAAGCACGATCGGCAGCAGGCACAGCGCTCGGATCACTCTCGTCGCCAGGCCAGTACCGGTCGACAGCATCCATGCGAGCGGGAGACCGAAGACGATGCACAACGCCGTCGCGGCGATCGAGGTGACCAGCGACAGTCCCAAAGCCGAGGTCGCCGCCTCACTGCTCAGCGCGCTGGCGAGGTCACTCCACGGGAGCCGCCACAGCAGCGCGAACAGCGGCGCTCCGAGCACTACCGCTGGTACTGCGGCGAGCGCGATTACCCACTGCGGCGGCCGATGGTTCACGGTGCGGAGAACCCGGCCTCGGCAAGCAGAGCAGCGGCGCGTTCCCCTGTCAGGACATCGACGATGCGATCGCCGGTCGACTGCTCATCCGGCTCTTGCGCATCATCGGCCTGCCCGTCGTTGTCGAGGACAACGGCAACTCGACCGGTGACGCTGACGTTGCCGCCATCGATCTCGACGGCGCGCAGCTCGGGATGGGTGAACGCGTCGCTGCGGTACACGATCGCTGCGTCAGCTTCGCCCAGCAGGACCTTGGTGAGCGTGGCCCGCACGTTCGGCTCCCGACTGGCCGGTGAGAGCACGACGCCCGTGATGTCGAGCAACTCGTCGGTGGCCGCGCCGCACGGTGCCGATGAGGTGCAGACCACCACGATGGCGGCGCCGTCGCCGTCGCCGTCGCCGTCGACATTCGCGTCGAGGTCAGCGAGGGTCCCGATCGAGCGTCCCGCGGCGGTATCAGCGGTGACGATGATCAACTCGTTCCGGACCAGCGACACCGCCGGGGCGACGAGGTCGGCGTCCTCGAGCCGCATCATCGTCGCGGTGTCAGCAGTGATCACCACGTCAGCCGGAGCGCCCTGGTCGATCTGTTCGACAAAGGACCCCGAGGAACCGAAGGAGAATCGGACATCGAGTCCGAGTTCGTCTTCGAGAAGCGCTTCGAGCGGCTCGGCCACGTCGGTGAACGACGACGCCGCCAACACATCAGCGGTCGAATCGTCCGTTGACGCACAAGCGCCGAGCAAGTTGCCGCTCCCGACGGCCACGACCCCGATCGTCACGATCTGTCGCGCCCGCGCCGCCGATGAAGTCACCGGGGCATCGTACCGAGCAGCAGCCTCACGCTGAGTCCCCACGGACAACCCCAAATCCTGCGCTCAGTTCGCGCCCAGCGCGATGTGACCGCAGGATTTTCGGAACCGGATGGCTCGGCGGGGAGCTCCCGACTGAGTCGACGCCGCCCGGATGTCGGCGGAGATGACCATCAGCCGTGACGCCTACGCGTCATCGCCGGTCAGATCCTCCACATGCAGAGCGATGCCCAACTGCGCGGAGATCTCCCCGATCGAATCGAGTACGGCGTCGAGATCGGCCGCCGCCGGCACGATCAACTCCGCGGTGATTTCGAACTGCGAGCCACCATCGGCGCCTGGCAGGTCGGTGACCGTACCGAGACGAGAGATGCTGATGCCCAGGTCGCTGATCGCTGCCGAGATCTCGTGAATGACCCCAGGCCGGTCGTCGCCCGTCAGTCGCAGGCGAACCTCTTCAGCATCTGGCAGGTCGGTCGGCTCCTCGATCTGTTGGGCTGTGATGTGGAGACCTTGGTCACGGAGCACCAGCAGGTTGGTGAGGAGCTCGTCGACACGGTCATCGGCGACCTCGACCACCACGACACCAGCGAACGTGCCGGCGATCTCGGCCATCTCACTGCGCTTCCAGTTGCCGTCGTGAAATCGGACGACATCGGCCAGCGAAGCCACGACACCGGCGCGATCACGCCCGAGGATGGTCAGCACCAATTCGATCATCTCGTCACCGACGTCTTCGTCGACACGGTTTGGAGCACGGTCTGGGGCACGGTCTGGAGCACGATCACTGGCGCGCATACTGGCATTGCAGCACTCTGCCACGCACTACCGTGATGCACGTGCAGCGCAGCGCAGGGGTTCTCGTGTACCGCCGCCGTACCGCGTCCGGCATCGATGTGCTGGAAGTCCTCCTCGGTCACATGGGCGGGCCGTATTGGGCGCGCAGACAGGACGCGGCCTGGACCGTTCCGAAAGGTCTCGTCGAGCCCGGCGAAGACGACTGGGCAGCCGCGCAACGAGAGTTCGCCGAGGAGACCGGCCACCCGGTTCCTGCCGGACCGGTGACTGACCTCGGTGTCTTCCGTCAGAACCGGAGCAAAGAAGTACACATCTGGGCGGTGCGTGGAGACATCACCGCAGCGTCGTGTGCAAGCAACACCTTCGAGATGCAATGGCCTCCGAAGTCGGGTCAGATACGCGAATTCGCCGAACTGGACCGGTTCGAGTGGTTGGATCTGCATGCTGCCCGCTCCCGCATCGTCGTTGGTCAGCAGCCCGTTCTCGAAGCGCTCGATTCGCTGGACGAACTCTCGGTGACGGCCGCTGATTCGGCCGCGTTCACATCGGACCTTCAGAATTTGGGAGACTGAGAGGGTGATGTCACGAATCGGCCCCATCCTGCTCTCGGGAACCCTGCTCGTTCTTGCTGCCTGCGGCGGCGGAAGTGACGAGTCGACGTCGTCTGCGCCGGCCGACAGCGAGGTCACCGACAGCGCCCCCGCCACGACGACTGCCCCTCCGGCGACCGAGGCGCCTGCAGCGCCGACCACCGCTGCCGGGGTCGTCGAAGGCGCGACCGTCATCGTCGCCAACGGCAACATCGTCGGCGGCTCCGCAGGCCGTATGTCGGACGCTCTGGCCCTCGAAGGCTTCGAAACCGGTACGGCGGTCGATGGCACCGAGAAGGTCGAGGAATCGATCGTGTACCACGCAGAAGATGCAACGGCCCTGGCCGTCGCCGAGACCCTCGCTGCCAGGCTCGGTGGGGTCGCCGTCGTGCCGCTGCCCGAGGCGTTGCCGATCGAAGGTGAATTCACCGGTGACGTGTTGCTGCTGCTCGGCAATCTCCAGGCAGACAAGTCCATCGTCGAACTCAGCGGCGCGACAGAGGCTGCGGGCGTCGATCCGGTGGAGAACTCCGGTTCGACCGTCGTTGTGGCCAACGGCAGCGGTGTCGGCGGCTCGGCCGGCGAGATGACCACCCAGATCGAGTCGATTGGTTTCACCGTGGGAACTGCCACCAACAGCACGGCCCAAGCGTCGGAATCGGTCCTGTATTACGACGATGGCGCCGACGACGCCACAGCCGTCAAGGCAGACGCCGACGCACTGGCCATAGCACTCGGAGGCCTCACCGTGCTCGCCCTGCCCGATGACGTGCCGACGGATTCCGGCACCCTCGATGGCGACATCCTGCTCGTACTCGGCACGAACGAAGCGGGCAAGACCCTCGCCGAACTCGCCGGCTGAACTGCCAGTGCGAGCCGCTGCGGCTCTGCCTGCTCAACTGGAGACATGCGGATCTCCCCCACTTCTGATCACATCGGTGCAGTCGTCTCCGACGTCGACCTGACGCAGCTCGATGCCGACGATGTCGCAACCATCGACGCAGCTTGGGCCGAGCACGGCGTGCTGTTCTTCAGAGATCAGGTACTGAGCGAAGATCAGCACATCGCGTTCGCCGAACAGTTCTCGACGATCGACGTGAACAAGTTCTTCACGCCGGTCGACACGCATCCTCAGATCGCCCAAGTCCTCAAAGAAGCCGACCAGGAGGTCAACGTCGGCGGTGGTTGGCACACCGACCACAGCTATGACCAGGTGCCAGCGCGAGGTTCGATCCTCGTGGCCAGGGATCTTCCGGAAAGCGGCGGCGAGACTCGCTTTTTGAGTGTCGGCGCGGCCTACGACGCACTGTCGAGCGGACTGCAGTCGACGCTGAGCGGCTTACAGGCGCACCACAGCAACGAGCACGTCTTCGGTGCGAACGCCGGATATGAGGACGACGACACCCGCTTCCACAATCCTGAAGCCACCGGCGGTGCCGTTCATCCGGTCGTCGTCAGACATCCGGTCACGGGCCGCAAGCTGCTGTACGTCAACGCTGCGTTCACGACGCATTTCGTCGGGTGGACACCCGAGGAGTCCAAGCCGCTGCTCGACTTTCTCTACCAGCACATTGCGACGGGGCCGTTCTCCTACGAGTTCGAGTGGGAACCGGGGTCGATCGCCATGTGGGACAACCGATCGACGTGGCACTGGGCACTGAACAACTATCCCGGCCAACGGCGCCTGATGCACCGGATCACCCTGGCCGGCGATGCACTGCACAGTGCCGAACCGGTCTCCGCGGCGTGAGCGCTCCACCCGTCTCGGTACCGGCACGGCGGGGTCGGTCAGGGCTCCAGCTCGGCGTGCACGTCGGCCAACAGAACACCACCATGGCCGAGCTCGTCGAGCGCATGCAGCAGATGGACGCCGTCGTCGACTGGATCTCGGTGTGGGACCATCTGTACGAGGCCCCACCGAACGGTGGGACGACGCCCCACTTCGAGGCCGTTGCGACACTCGGCGCCGTCGCCGCCGTCACGACCCGCGCCCGACTCGGCTGTCTGATGTTCTGTGTGCCGTTCCGCAACCCTGCGTTGTTGGCCAAGGCGTGCGTCGCGATCGATCATGCTTCGGGCGGTCGCTTCGAGCCCGGTTTCGGTGCCGGTTGGCACGAGCCCGAGTTCAAGGCGCACGGCTACGACTTCCCGTCGCTGGGGACCCGTTTCGACATGCTGACCAACGGCTTCGAGATCATCACCGCCATGTTCGACGGTGGCACGACGACCTATGAGGGCGAGCACTTCTCCGTCGAGGACGTCACCTGCGTGCCCGGACCTTTCGACGGCGCGATGCCGTTGTGGGCTGGTGGCCGCGGCCCGAAGCGAACCCCGGCAATCGCGGCCCGCTACTGCTCGGGGTGGAACGTGCCCTACGTCGGGCCCGAAGAGTTCGGTCGTCTCAACCGACGATTGGACGACGCGTGCGCAGCGGTCGGCCGTGACCCGGCCACGTTGGAACGCTCGATCAACCTCGCATTCCACATGGGCGCAACACGTGACGCCGCCGATGGCGAGTTGCAACGCATCGTCGACCAGTGGGGCCCGGAGATGGCCGAGCGAGTGACTGCGGGAGCGTTGACCGGAACACCGGAGGACGCACTCGAGCAGATCGCTGCGTTCCGTGACGCCGGCGCCGATCTCGTCAACGTGGCGCTACGACTCCCCGTCGACGACGAGGCGTTCGATGCGTATCTCGCAACCGTGATCCCAGTCGCTCACACTGCGTTCGGCTGAGCGGACTCGATGATGTCACGACGCGCCGCGATCAGCACGCCGATCGAGCACGAGGCGGCGACGACTGACACGCCGATGAGGACGCCGGCAGTCGAACTCACGGTGGCGAGCGTCGTGATCAGCAGCGGCATTGCCATACCCGGGTACGCCAGCAAATAGAACGTCGAGGTCAGCGACCCCCGCCGCGCATCGTCGGCCATCAGTCCGATGAGCGAGAGACACGAGACCGTGATCGTGCCCGACGCTGCCCCCAGCAGCGGAGCCGCGAGCAGGACGAGCGGCCACAGGTCGGCGGCGAAGGCGACCGTGCCCGCGATGTAGCCGGCGGTTCCCGTCGCCATCCCGATGGGCAGCGCGGCGCCCGGACCGATCCGTCCGACCAGCGGCCGCGCCATGATGCCGGACCACGCGGTCAGCGCTCCTGCTGCGGCGGCGACGGTCACATCACTGACGCTGATCGAGTCACTGACGAGCACCGGAAAGAGGGCGAAGCCCGACGATGGGAACCCGAACACCCAGACCGCGGCGGGAACGACCACCACGAGAAAGGACTGGCGCGCCGACGGCGGCACGCCGAAGGAGACGCGCATGCGTCGGCCGGCCTCGGCCGCGTGTGTTTCGGGAATGCGCAGCATCGTCCCGATGACCACCAGCACCCCGGCTGCATGGACCACGAACGCGACCACGAGCGGCCCCGGCAGCAACCAGAAGGTGAAGGCCGAGATCACCGGCCCGACACCGAAGCCGGCAAAGGTCACCACGGTCGTGCGAACCGCTGCCCGGTGTTCCCCACCGGGCCCGTACAGCTCGAGGAGCCAGGCGGTGCCGACACCCAGGACGGCACCACTGACGACGCCGAGCAGGAAGCGACCGACGAGGAGCCAGATGAACTCGTCACGGCCGGCGATCATTACGAGCGAGGCGACACCGGAGAGCGCGGTCATCGGCAGCACGACCGGTCGGCGACCGAAGCGGTCCGACATCGAACCGGCCAGTAGTAGCGCGCCGAGGATCCCGACGACGTAGACGACGAAGATCGCCACCGTCGCCGACTCGGAGAGTTCGAGCCTGCGTCGGTATTCGACCAGGAACGGCGTCGAGACGTTCGTGCCGTAGGCAACGATGAAGATCCCCGCCGTCAACGCAGTCCGGTGTCGCGTCGTGTCGTTTGCCTCGGCGTTGGGCACGGGAGCACGCTACGTCGCTAGGTCTCCTGCGTCCCCACCGGGAAACGACGATTCCCGGACCCTGCTGGAAGGTCCGGGAATCGTGGATGTCAGATGACATCGTCTGGAGGCGACGATGGGAATCGAACCCATGTACACGGATTTGCAGTCCGTTGCCTAAGCCACTCGGCCACGTCGCCAGCTAGGTGCACGATAGCGGCCCGGAGATGCCGATCAGTGTTCGTGCCCGTGTTCGCTCCTGGGTTCGTGCGCGGCGAACCAGTCCGTCAATCTGGCGAGGCCGTCATCGATCGACACCTTCGGAGTCCACCCGAGATCGGTCGCCGCCGGGCGCGGGTCGAACCAGTGCGCCGTTCCCAACTGTTCAGCGACGAACCGGGTGAGCGGCGGCTCGTCATCGCCGTCGCGCAGCCGTGCCGGGAGGCGATGCCAGACGCGCTCCAGCACCGAACCGAGGGTGCGGGCCGCCCGCAGCGGCACGTCGCGGGGTTCGAAGGGGACGTTGGCAGCAGCGCAGATCCCGGCGACCAGGTCACGGATCGGTCGAGGTTCGCCGTTCGCGATGACGTATGCCCGGCCCGAGCAGGTCGCGCTGGGCTCGATGCGATCGACGGCGGCGATCAGAGCATCCACGGCGTTGTCGATGTAGGTGGTGTCGACGAGCGCGCGACCGCCGCCGACGAGCGCAAGGCGGCCCTGTTCCGCCCGGGCCACGATGCGGCCGACAAGCTGTGTGTCGCCGGGACCCCAGACCAGGTGAGGACGGAGTGCGACGACGCCGAGATCGTCCGATGTCGCAGCGAGCGCTTCGATCTCGGCCAGCGCTTTGGACTCCGCGTACCAGGCGCGCTCACGACCGAGCGTCGGCTGCTCGGCGCCGACGCCGATGAGCGCTTCGCCGCCATGAGCCACCGACGGCGACGACACCTGTACGAAGCGGGCGATGTGGTGTTTGCGTGCTGCTGAGACTGCATTGCGTGTCCCGCCGACGTTGACGCTGGTGAAGTCATCAGCGGACCCGACGACACCGACTCGTGCCGCCAGGTGGATGATGGCGTCGCAACCGGCAGCCGCAGCGGCAACGGCGGTGGCGTCGCGGACGTCGCCCAGGTGCTGTTCGACGGTGGCGATTCCCGAGAGTTCGTCGACCGGCCGTCGCTGAAAGCACACCACCTGGTCGCCGCGCAGCGCAAGTGTGCGGGCGACGCCGACGCCGATCAGGCTCGATGCTCCGGTGACGAGAACGCGCATCGATGGGCCTCCGCTCACCGTCGCCAGGGCAGACGCGACGTGCCGGGTGCATGGGCGCGTTGGCCGGCGAGCACGTTGTGCGCCCAATCCGCAACGGCGCGACGTTCGATCTTGGCATTGTGTCTGATGTCGACGGGCAACGATCGAAGTGTCAGGACTGCAGCAACGGGTTCGGTGACGACCGAGCGAACCCGGGCGGTCAGTCCGGGCGGCGCGAGACCGTCGGCACTCTCGGCGTCTTCGACGACGATCACCAGTTGTTGACGTCGGGCCGGACCGACGCCGACAGCGGCGACCCGCCCGATGCCGAGCTCGCGTTCCACGAGCCGCTCGACAGAGACCGACGTCAGGACGCCTCCAGCAGTGCCGATGGTGTGAACGGCGCGGCCTTCGACCCACAGACGCCCGGTGGCGTCGAGATGGCCGACGTCGCCGGACCGGTGCCAGCGTTGCCCGTCGCCCCGATCAGGGCGGGCGAGGCGCTCGACTGCCCACAGCCCGACATAGCCGTCCGAGACCCAGGACGCGTTGATGACGATCTCGCCGGTGACGCCCGCGCCAACCGCAGCCGGCGGATCTGCAGCGTCGAAACCGAGTGGGAGGATGGCGACAGTGGCCCCGTCGACCGGGTGGCCGACACACACGCCGCCGGCTGGCTCGTCGGCGGTGGCTGCGTCGATCGCGGCGAGGTCGATGTCGGCAACGGGCAGCACCTCGGTCATCCCGTAGGGGGTGTGCAGTGCGGCGTTGGGTGCGAGCACGCTGAACGCTGCCAAGGTCTCTGCCGGCACCGGCGCACCGGCGGACATCACGAGCCGGAGCCGTTCGAGTGCTGACCAGGACCCCGGCGCACCAGGAGAGGTCGTAGAGGTCACTTCGGTCGCTTCGGTAGCAGTGGCGAGGACGTTGGCCAGGGCCGCGGGCGACGCGAAGGCCAGGGTGGCGTCCAGGCGTTCGCATGCCGCCGCGAAGGCGTCGAACGTCAGGCTGCCGGGCGTCGTGACGTCGCAGTCCGGCAGGACGGTCGCGACACCGAGGGCGGGGCCGTAGAGCGCAAACGGTGCGAAGGCTGCGAGGAGGCGGTCGTTGCCGGTGATGCCGTACGTCGCAGCGAGCGCATCGCGCTGTGCTTCGAGTTGGCCGTGCCGGTAGCGGACGCCCTTGGCCGGCCCGGTCGCACCCGACGTGAAGAGGATCGCAGCGTCGGCGCCGGCTCGTGGTGCGGGAGGCAATGCGCCCGGTCCGACCGCCATCAGGTCGCCGATGTCGATCGCCGTGGCGCGTGGCGCCCAGCGCAGCGCACGCGCTGCGGCCAGTGCCTGCTTGGGTCCGATCACCCAACTCGGACGGGCACTCCGGATGGCGCGACCCAGGCCGCCGAGACCGAGGCCCCGATCGGCCACGACCGTGACGCCACCCGCCCGCCAGGTGCCGTAGATCGCCGCTGCGAGTTCGACGCCTGGCGGCGTGACCATGGCGACACGGTCTCCCGGTCGCAGTCCGCGCGCTGCGAGTTCGACGGCGATGTTGTCGACGCGTTGGGCCAGCTCGGCCCAGGTCGTCTCGTGACCACTCGCCATGTCGACGAAGGCGACGCTCGAGTCGGCGCGCCGAGCATCGAGTCCACTCCACAGTGTCCGTCGGCGAATGTCAGAGCCGGCGCCCTCAGAGCGTTGCGCCGCAGCAGGTTGCGCCGCAGGAGGTTGCGGAGCACTCGTGCCGGCAACCGGGTGCGTGCCGGCCAGGACATCGCCGAGCCACAGCTCGACGGTTCCGGCAACATCGGCTTCGGCCATGACCAGATGGTTGGCCCGCGGGTAGCGCATGATCCGGGTGTTCGGCAGCCGCTCGGCGAGATCGGCAGCGAAGTCGTCGTTGAACACCGGGTCCGCAGCACCCCAGGCGAGCAGCACCGGGGCGCGCACGTCGCCGAGCCGGGACGCGACATCATCGAGCGCGGACTCCGAAGGGTGTCCGCCGCCGGGCTGCAACGGAATGTCACCCACGAAGTCGGCGATGGCGGCGCGGTGCGCTGCAGTCCGGTAAGGGGCTCGGAATGCAGCTCGATCGGCTGCGTCGATCCTGCGGCCTGACAGGCGGGCGGTGCCTTCCACGAAGGTCGGCGTACGCCGACAGACGATGTCGCGCAGCGGAGCACTCGCGGCGAGCCGGATGATCGACGGTGACCGCCGGCCGGCGGGCACGGCGATACCGGTGTTGCACAGGACCATTCCGGCCAGTTCGTTCGGATGATCGACGGCCCAACCCATCGCGACGGCGCCGCCCCAATCGTGTGCTGCCAGGAACAGTGGCAGATCTCGGTCGATGTCAAGTGCCTTGATCACGTCGCCGAGGTCAGCAACTCGAGTCGCGTAGCGCCGGAGGCCGGTGCGTTCGCTGTACCCCATGCCGAGCTGATCGACAGCGACCACCCGGACGCGGCCACCGAGGGTCCGTAAGAACGTGGCCCACGCATAGGCCCAGGTCGGGTTCCCGTGAACGCAGACCATCGTGGCGACGGGCTGCTCACCTGATGCAGCAATGGTCGGGCCGCTGTCGAGCACGTGCCAGCGGTGGGTTCGGCCGTCACGGCTTGCGACATCGAGCGTGCGCGACCACCTGGGATCGAGGTGCCACGCGGCGAGGTCGTCGGCGCCCGGAACATCGGGCACCCACGACCGCGTCGCGGCAGAACTCACCAGACGATTTCGGTGTAGCTGGTGTTCAGCCCCGACCCGATCCCCATGAGGAGGACTCGCTGACCGGGAGCGATCTTGTCAGCAACACTCGCCAACGTCATCGGAATCGCGGCCGGGCCGACGTTGCCGTTGGTCGGGAAGGTCTGCGGGGCGCGCGAATGCTCGATCCCGAGTCGCTCACAGAGGAGCCGCGTGTGGACCGAGCTGACCTGATGAACGATGTACCAGTCCATTCCGGCTTCCCAGTCGAAGTGTTCACCGGAGTTCTTCCATGCGGCCTCTGCGAGGTCGAGGCCAGCGATCAACAGGGCGTGGGTGTCGGTGTACATCGCTTCGAGATCACCGATGCAGAGCTGATGATGCTCGGTGCCGGCCCGGGCGACACCACCGATGAGTCGATGTGCGTCGGGGTGCTTGTCCATCCGGCAGAGCAGTGCTGCAGCCGAGCCAGAACCTAGGGTGAGCGACGCGAACTCGGCGAAGATGTCCGATGCCTCGGTCGACGGCTGCTGCAACCGCTCGATCGTCTTTTCCTGTGTGTACCGGCTGCCTTCACCGTCGACGACCAGGGCGTAGTCGATGGCACCCGAGTCGATCGCTGCGGCGGCGATCTGCATGCCGTTGACAAAGGCCAGGCAGGCGTTGCCGACGTCGAAGTTCAGACAGCTCGGAGCAAGGCCCAGCTGGTGGTGAACCGAGCAGGCGATCGATGGCTCGAGGTGGTGCTTGCACACCGACGTCGAGATGAGCATGCCGACCTGCTGCGGGTCGATCCCGGATGCGTCGAGTGCCTTGCGGCCGGCGAGCGCAGCGGCCTTATCGAAGGTGACGTCTTCGGGCCACCAGCGACGCGACTCGATACCTGCCAGGTCCGACAGGGTCCCCGCCTTCATGCCGGTCCGCTCGTAGGTGACGGCGAGCTGTTCGTCTATCCAGGCCGACGTGACGATCTCGGGTGCTTCGACGGCTTCAATCGACAGCACACCCACGTTGCGGTGCTTCATCACGGAGTTCGAGGTCATCAAGGCATTCCTTTCGAGCGAACGGCCGATCCTACGCGACGAAGTTCGCATCGTGACAGTTCGTGCCGGTCATTGGATCATTCGACCGATGTTGGGCGCGTGGTGAAAAACAAAGAAGCTCCCGGCGTGGACCGGGAGCTTCTGGAGCGGATGACCGGGATCGAACCGGCGACCTCAACCTTGGCAAGGTTGCGCTCTACCAACTGAGCCACATCCGCATGTGAACCGCCGAATCTAGCACTCCGATCGACGGATCGGACACGCGATCTCAGGTCCGTTCCTCCGGTGGGCGGAGATCGATCGTCAGCGTCAAGATGCCGTCGTCGAGTGCCGCAGTGGCATCACCGATGATTGCGAAGTCCTGAAAATCTGCTTGTTGTTGCGCAAGGAACATCGCTCGTTCGTCACCGCCGACCGGTGGAAGCGGCCGCTGTTTGACAGCCTTGGCACGGTCACGGAAGCGGTCGAGCATTGCGTCGAGGTCGAGAGTTGCCACGCTCCGATCGTAGCTCCCTCGTGTCGCGCTGGCATCTCAGTCCGTGGACCGAAGCGGCGTTGATCCGATGTCGATTTCAGCGTCACTACCGGTGGGTGTGTGGTCCCCGCCGTTGCGGTCGGCGTTGGTCACCTGGGCGACGGCGTCGTCGTCGTCGTCGGCATGTACGCGAACCACGGGCCGCGCACCCTCGGGGCGCAGTGCATTGAGATCGCGTCGCATCTCAGCAGGGCCCTGCGCTCGCCAGGACCGGTCGTCCATTCGCTCCAGCGGAGCCAGGAGCTGCGGTTCGGGCCGTGTCTGCCTGATCAACCACAGCGCAAGCACGAGCAACGCCACACCGATGACTCCGAGCGCGATCACCACGGCGTAGACGGCGCGCGTCGAGGCGTCGGCGCTTGCAGCCGCCACCACGGCACTCAGATCGGTCAGCCCCTCCACATTCACCAGTGGAGAGTGTGCCATCTCGGTGGTCCGAACGCATGGCTCATCGCTGATGATCCGGGCACCACACAGCGGTTCGCCCACCGATCGAGGATCGCTCGAGCGGGCTTCCGTCGCGCGGACAGGGTCCCGCTGCACGACGACGGTCGGGGTCGAGGGTGCCCATTGTCGAGCCGCCAAGGCCCAGCATGATCGGAAGGCGGCGCCTGACCGCTCCCACGAGGTCACCGATCTCGGAATCGAGCAGTCCGTCGGCGCGGCGCGTCGGCGCAATGGCCGCCCACCACAGCACTTCGTCCGCGCACAGGTTGCCGAGCCCTGCGATGACGGACTGGTCGAGCAGCAGCGACTTGATCGCTGCGCGCCTGCCGTCGAGCGCTGCGCGTAGCGAGACCTCGGAGACCTCGAAGATGTCGACACCGAGCTTGCTCACGTCGGGGTCCAGTGAAAGACGTCCGAGCCGGCGCGGATCATTGACCCGTAGCGCTGGAACGATCTCCGATTCAGCACTCGATCCGGCGGCGGTGAACAGGCGCAGGGTGTCCCATTCAGGCCGGTCGCGCGTCGAGGAGTACTCCAGCGACTCGATCGGCGCCGCACCATCGACGATCACCCGTCCGGTCATGCCGAAGTGCAACCCGAGTGCCTCGCCACCGACCATGACCAGGACGATCTTGCCGTGGCGGACAACCGCGTCGATGCGCTGTCCAGCGAGCGCGACGACGGCAGGGTCGCTGACGCGCGGGTCGACCCAGATGTCGGCGATGGTGCGACCGACGAGTTCTTCGATCGAACGACGCCAGATCTCCGCTTCGAGTCCCTCGGGCACGGATCCGGGCCGGCAGCGTTCAGAGGATCGACTTCGACGCGGACGCAAGCATCTGCTCGATCGGCTCGGCGAGCTGATCGCTGTTGATCAGAAAGGCGTCGTGGCCGTGCGGGGAGTCGATCTCGACGTACTCGACGGGGACCCCGCCTGGCTCGAGGATTTCGGCGATCTGGCGCTGCTGGTACGCCGGGTAGAGCATGTCGCTCCAGATACCGACCGCCAGCGTCGGGGCCGTGACACGCCCCATTGCCCGCGCCAGGCTCCCCCGCCCACGGGCGACGTCGTGCAGGTCCATTGCCTTGCCGATACTGAGGTAGCTGTTCGCGTCGAAGCGGGTTGCGATCTTGTTGCCGTGATGTTCGAGGTAGCGCTCGACTTCGAACCGCTGCCACATGCCGAGCGTGTCACCGACGGTTGCCTTGTCAGCCAGTTCGCGGCCGAATCGATCAGTGAAGATGTTGTCGCTGCGGAAGGTGACCTGGGCGACCATGCGCGCGATCGCGAGGCCTTCGGACGGCCCATCGCCATCGTGCGCGTCGTAGTAGTCGCCACCACGCCACTTCGGATCCAAACCGATCGCCCGCCGCCCGATCGCGCCCCAGGCGATCTGCTGGGCGGTTGCTTGCATGCAGGTGGCGATCGCGATGAGCGAGCGGACCCGTCGGGGGTACATCACGGCCCATTCGAGCGCTTGCATTCCGCCCATCGATCCGCCGATGACCGACATCCAACGGCTGATGGAGAGGTGTTCCATCAGGCGCGCCTGGGCGCGCACCATGTCGCGGATCGTCACGACCGGGAAACGTGATCCGTATGGCTCGCCATCGTCGGGATGCGGTGATGCAGGCCCGGTCGATCCCTGACAGCCTCCGAGTACGTTGGCGCACACGACGAAGTACTTGTCGGTGTCAATCGGCTTTCCGGGCCCGACCGACTCGTTCCACCAGCCGGGCGTGTCGTGGCCTCGGCCTGCAGGCCCGCTCGCATGGCTGTCGCCGGTCCAGGCGTGACAGAGGAGCACGGCGTTGGACCCGTCGGCGTCGAGCCGCCCCCAGGTCTCGTAGGCGACCACGACGTCGCTGAGCGCAGCACCGGAGTCCAGCGCGAAGCGGCGGTCGGTCGCGAACGTGAAGAATTGGCGATGTCCGGCCTCGTCTCCCGGTCGCCACGCTCCGGTGGCGGGAAGCGCGAGCGGGTCGGACATACCCAGTCGAATGTATCAGCGGTGCTCTTTCTGCTTCACGAGGTTCGAAAACACCTGTGTCCTCGCACGACGCACTTCGGGTAGACCGCCGAGCAACTGGCATTCGACTACCGGCGCCGCCCGGACCCGATGGGACCTCCATTCCCGCTACCGCTCACACCGCGCATGCCTCCAACACAGCATCGAAGACCTTCCAAGCTGATGATGCGGTTTCGATGACCGGCGTCCGCTCCACGCAACGTCCCTGGTCAGAGAGTTTCTGGCCAGGGGTTTTGTAACGCCGGGCGGTCTCACCGGCGTGTCCGTGCCTAGACGTGCCGAGAGATTTGGCACCGAGCACGAGGAGACCCTCATGGCCCGAGCCCGTTCATTCGGAAGCATCCGCAAGTTGCCCAGCGGCAAGTTCCAAGCCCGCTACTGGCATCTCGGCAAACAGATTGCTGCCGAGCACACCTTCGCCGCGAAAACCGACGCCCGCTGCTCAACACCTACTTCGCTCCGCGTTGGTCGAAGGCCCGAGCCGAGGTCGGGCTTTCGCACGTTCGGATCCACGACGTACGACACCTCGCTGGGACCGAGGCCGCGACGGCGGGCGCGTCACTCCGTGAAGTGATGGCGATGATGGGCCGCGCGTCGAGCGCCGCGAGCCTGCGATACCTGAAGGCGTCCGAGAGTCGGGGACGCGAGAGCCCCGACGCTATTGGGCGACGAATTGAGCTGACAGAGCGAGTTCTCGTAGTGGCAGGCGAGAGTCGACTGCACTGACGTGCGAAGGAAGACGAAAGTTAATTGTATTGAGGACGATACAATTGACTTGCTAATTGTATCTGGAGCGATACAATTATCGTATGCCGCTGTCCGGAGGGCTCTACCCAACCAGCGAGGCCGCCGACAAGCTCGGTGTCTCCCCCCATCAGGTCAGGCGTTGGATCTACGGCGGCGACATGGCCACCGTCACCGACGACAACGGCCAGCACTTCATCCCCAGCCACGAGATCACGTACCGCTCGCTCCTTACGGGCCAGCAACGGCGCGGGCGACCACGCAGCGAACAAGCGGTGTGGAGTCGCATCGAGTCGATCAACGCAGGGATCAGCCCACTCGAGGCGCTGACCGACCGTTACGAGTTAAGCCGACGCAGCACGCGCCGAGCTGGAGAAATGCTGCCCGAACTCATCAGCGAGCTTCGGACCGCCGCAAACACGATGAACGGTGGTGTTGCAGCAGCCGGTCACGGCGGCGCGCCCGTCGTATCCGAGCGCCCTCCTTGGGACCTCTACATCGGACGATCACAACTCAACCGATACGGCAACCGCCCCAGGCTTCGCCGCGTCACCGAAACCGTGAACGTCGTCCTCCATTTCGTCGACGACGAGATACTCGCCGACCTGCGACACCGCTATGGGGAGACGATGCCGCTCGCTGTCGCATGGCTGGACCTCGCTGACATAGGCGACCGTGCCGCGCCGGAGGTCTGGGAGCTGCTCCGGAGGCGGACGAACCAGTGAAGGCGGACATCGACCTCCGCACCCTCACTCCCCCGACCCAATACCCCTTGTACGAGCGGCTCGCTGCCATCAGCAGCCGTGTCGCTCCAGACACCTGGGTTGTCATCGGGGGTCTGATGACCGAGGTCCTCCTGGGCGAACGCGGACACGCTCCACCTCGAACCACCACCGATGGGGATGTCCTGGGCCACATCGCGGTCGCTCCCAACGTGATCGAGCAGATCGAATCCGTGCTCATCAACGAGCTCGGCATGGAAGCTCGGCCGACTGGCTCCGACAAGTCGATCATCTGCCGCTATCAAGACCAGCACGGCTACTTCCTCGACCTGCTCGTCCCCTCACGGACCCGCGCCGCCGACAAGGGGCGGTTAGGGGCCGTCGGGACCGGAGACCAACAGTTCCTCGCCACCGTCTCGCTCCGGACGGTCCACTACCGCCACGGCGTCGACCCGCTCATCGCGTCGTTCCCGTCAACAGCCGGAGCGTTTTACGCCAAGGCCTGCGCTTGGAAGGAGATCAGCCTGCCGGGTGACGATCTCATCACGCGCCACAAGCACCTGATCGACGCGCTCGCTCTTGCGCGCTCAGCGACCATTAGCGAACTCCTAGCGGATCAGAGCAGCGGGTTCAGAAAAAGACTTCGATTCATCCAAGCCGAAGCGGCAAGCCCAGGGCACCCGATTGTGAGCGAACGTATCGGCACCGACGACCTCACTGCGATCGCGGACAAACTCGAACTCGCACTTGAGTAACAAGCTGAAGGATCCATTCAATGCCGTCGGTGAACGGCCATGATTCGCTCACTGGGGTGGCTTGCCACCGTTCTCGTCTTCACTCCCGAATCCTCTCAGTAAGGGCTCGATGCTCAAGCTTTCCTGACGCCGAACGTGAACCAGTCCACGGACGGGGGCCGAAGGCAGCTACGACCAGGAACGACCTTGCCGCCGCAGCCGCCGCCGTTCTTCGAGGAAGCCCTCCCGGCGAGACTCCCAGCGTTGAACCTGTTCGTCCAGCCATGCGATTCCCTCTGGGTCATGCTCTTGCATCCGTGCGACGGCCATCCGGTACTGGTGCTCCAGAATCCACCGGTCGTAGACGGAATCGTCGTACTCGTCTTCAAGCTGCCGGACTTCGTCCCGCAACTTCACGATGTTCGCTTCACACGTGGCGTGAACAGCCATCCAGGTGTTGCCTGTCTTCGGCGCAGCCGGAGCAGTTGCCGGTTTCGCTGTCGGAGAACTGGCGAACTGTTCACGGCTCGCCCACTCTTGCTCTGCACGCTTGGCCTCCGGCGATCTCTTTCACGCCTTGATCAAGCGGCGCGTTACCGATCGTCCGCAATCGGGGTCAGAGCGAGCGCCACGATCTGTTCGCCAGGAATCGTGAGTGTCGTGGGAAGACGGCCATGAAACACATCGGAACCGCCCGCGTCTTCGAAAACGATTGGCTGCTTCAAGGTGATCTCGCGTTCGGCGTGCAGCAGCGCTTCGCTCGACAGGTTGACGATGCCGCGCACGCTGCCTCCACCGTGCATGAAGATCTCCGCGCCTACGCGAGAAGTGCCGGCGTCTTTATGTTTCTCGAACTCGTACATCCAGTGACTCCTCCGTTCAATCCGCAGATTCCCGAAGATTCGCCCACCCCAACCCTTGAAGCAGAGCAGCACCAACAAGCATGCGATAGCGAGCTGAGCCAGTAGGAGCAGGGTCAGCCGGAGTGCCTCGTCAGCCGTGTCGACACCGCCAAAAAAGAAGGCATCAATGAGCCGATCGGTTCCAAGGTGAAATCGGAATGACACGATGAGCACAGGAACGGCGACCGGAAGACTGAAGACGACACTTGTCAACGCGACGAGGCCCACGGTCATCACGTCGTGCCGTTCAATGCGGGCCTGACGGCGTTCAGACAACCAGGCCCACAGAACGCCCGGCGCGACAAACACGAGGAATGCAACTGCGGTCGAGGTGCCTTCGATGAGCATCAGGAGTCCTTGCTGACCCCTCGACCGGCTTCGGCGCTCGCTGAAGGAGCACGCGCGGGGATGCTCGACTTGAAGAAGTCGTCCTCGGGAACCGCCTCGCCGATTTCGACCTCATCGATGACGACGACTCCAAGAACGATCGGGCCAGCAACCACCGGTTCAGCCTTTCCTTCGCCTTTCCCGAAGAAAACCATGCGCTCAGATTAGACCTCGACGTTTGGCTCGATCTCGGAATTTGTAGCCACGACGTAGCCGTCCGGGCTTGCGTGGCAGCGCAGCGCAGAACGTTCAGCCGACGTTGCCGAGGACCGGTTGGGCCAGGCGCATCCGCTGTTCGTAGCCGGCTTCGTAGGGCATGAACCCGTTCCGGTCCGGGAACAGCAACTGGACCATCGAGAACGGCTCACCTTTGTACCAAGCAGACGCTGTGGCGAAGTAGGCGCCATGGGCGTCGATGTCGATCGGAGCGAAGTAGCACCGCAGTTCGTTGTCGAGCAGGCCGACGAGTTCGACGCCGAGCGGGATCTCGGTGCCGCCTCGGCAGGCATCGGCGACCAGGGTGACGAGGCCGTTCGCAGCTGCCGGTTTCAGTCCGAAGACGGCCACGTCGGGGAAGGCGACGGCGTCGGGCATACCGATCGAATACGCGTACGACGGCCTGGGAGGGTCGAGTTCGGGTTGCGCCTGCACCGGTTCGAGCGCCCACCCGTTCGTTTCGATCATCCAGTCGATCTTCTCGGCGTGCGGAATATGGAAGTCGGGCAGTTCGATGGGTGAGTCTCCGGTCATCTCACATTCTCCAGATCAGATCAGTTCGAGTGAATCGAGGTCGAGGGCGTGTTGGAGATGGCGGGTCGCCATGGCAGCGAACATCGCCTCGCTCCGCTCGCTCTCACCGACCACTTGCGAAGCGATCACCGCCATCACGACCCCACCAAAGGCTTCGCGCCGGTACTGCTCCCACAGCCAGTCGGCGTCGACAGAGACGCCACGACCAGCCAGGGCTGTGCGGTAGGCCTCGACGAGGATTCGATCATGGACGCGGCGCTCCTCGGGGAGCAGGCCGGCTCCGCAGAAGTAGGACAGGTCCGCAACGGGTGGCCCATGGCCCGGTGTCTGCCAGTCGACTGCGGTCACCACGGGGGCGGTGCTGCCATCACCGAAGAGCAGGTTGTCGAGGCGGAAGTCGCCGTGGGTGACCGACTTGGGTCCGGTTCGGTCGCCCATCCAATCCTGCAGGCGTGTGCCGAATGCGTCGAGGAGGTCGAGCCGGGGGCGGTCCAAATGTGTGGCGTAGATGGCCAGAAAGCCAGGCAGGAACATCTCCCAGAGCCCGGCGACGGTGTTGACGTCGTCAGCGCTGCTTCGACGACCCAGCCAGTCGAGCTCGTCGAGCGACGAGTCGTCCCAGCGCGGTGCGTGCAGCCCAGCGAGTTCCTCGACGGCTGCGACCGCCATCTGCGGAGTGCAGCCGGTGATCTGGTTGCCCTGTTCGGCGGGCGCCATGTCTTCGAGCACCAGCATGAAGTCACCGGTCGCTTCGTCCCACCAGCCGTGGTGACAGAGCGGAATGCGGATGTCGATCGTGTCGGCGACCTGCAGGTAGAACTTCACTTCCCGTTCGTAGTTGCGCAGCGCTATGCCGGTTGCCTTGCTGGTCTCGTCGTCGGACGGCAGCTTGATCACGACCGAACCGGGCACGGCCGGATCAGTACTCGTCAACGCGACTCGCAGGTTGAGCCCGACGAGGCCGTCACCGATCCGGCTGGTGCTGACGGCGTCGATGTCGGCACCCATCAACTCCGACATCAGGGCGGGCGTGATGTCATCGGGTCCCATGGAGCGGACAGTAACAAAGCCGCCGATACCGTCACCCAGCGATGGCGTCGTTGTCGAAGTTCGGCTTCCTGGCTCGACCGAAGTGGATCGGGTTCCACCTGCTCTGCGCAGTCGCCGTGATTGGCATGATCGTCGCTGGGTTCTGGCAGCTTCGACGCCTCGACGAACGCAAGTCGGACAACGCCGCATTCGTCACCCAGATCGAACAGGCAGCGGTGCCACTCGACGATCTACGAGCGATGATCGACACCGATCCGGACTCGGTGGTCAACCGACGGGTGATCGTGTCAGGCACCTACTCACCCGACCAGGTCGTGCTGTTCAACCGGTCCCAGGGCGGCCGAGCGGTCGACAACGTACTCACACCACTCGTCCTCGACGGCGATTTCTCAGCCCTACTGGTCAATCGCGGAGCGATCGGCGTCGGCGAGCCACCACCGTCGCCGTTTCCCGGGCCCGTCACGATCGAAGGCCGGCTGCGCCCGTCGCAGTCCCGCGAGCGTGGTTCGCTGACCGACGCCGATCAGGACATCATCACCGAGGTTCGCCGCGTCGACATCGACCAACTGAATCGCAGCGGCCAGTTCACTCGTGACGGGTCACTGCTGCCGATGTACGTCGAGTTGCTCCGGACCGAACCCGCCGTCGGACCCGATGATCCGATCTTGCTCGACCCACCAGAGCTCAGTGAGGGCAATCACCTGTCGTACGCCGTGCAGTGGTTCATCTTCGCGGCCGCCGTGGCCCTCGGTTGGGTCCTCGCAGTCCGCCGATCACTGGCTGCGCGCACGAGGGCGAACTGAGGCTTCGTCATGCTGCCTGACTTTCGACTCGAGACGCACTTTTCGAAGTGGGAGTTCCAGGCCGCTCATCATCTGACGGCATCGGATGCCGAGAGCATGTCGATGCGCGAACTGTTGGCGTACGCGACCCCGGCCCAGCGTGCCGAGTTCGACGACTTCTGGCTCGGCTACACCGAAACACGGGGAGCACCCGATCTACGCGCAGCCATTGCCACCACGTTCGAGTCGCGCCACGCCGACGACGTGCTGTGTTTCGCCGGTGCGAGCGAAGGGATCTTCGCTGCGAACAACGTCCTGCTCGACGCATCGAGCCACGCGATCGTCATCACACCGAACTACCAATCGCACGAGACGCTGCCCGTGGCGATCTGCGAGGCGACCGGCGTGCCACTCGACCCCGACGACGAGTGGTCGCTCGACATCGACCGCGTCGCTGCCGCGATCCGGCCGAACACGAAACTCCTCACCATCAACTTCCCGCACAACCCGACCGGCGCGATCCTCGACCGCGACAGGTACACCGCGCTGATCGAACTGTGTCGCCACCACGGCATCCACATCCTCCACGACGAGATCTTCCACGGGCTCGGCCCGACGGGCACCGAGCACCTGCCCTTGATCGCCGACGAATACGAACTCGGCCTGTCGCTCGGGGTGATGTCGAAGTCCTACGGCTTGCCTGGCCTACGCGTCGGGTGGATCGCGTCGCAGGACCACGAACTGCTCGGGCGAATGGAACGACTGAAGCACTACCTGTCGATCTGCAGCTCCGGGCCCAGTGAACGGCTTGCGATCATCGGCCTGCAGCATCGCGACGAATTGCTCGCACGGAACAACGCGATCATCGACGAGAACCTCCCGAAGTGGGACGCATTCTTCGCGAGCTTCCCCGATCTCTTCGAGTGGTACCGCCCACAGGGTTCCTGCATGGCCTTCCCCCGCTACCTCGGCTCGGACGGCGTGGACGAATTCGCACGGTGCCTCGTCGAGGAATCGGGTGTCCTCGTGCTCCCGTCCACGATCTACTCCTCCGACCTCGGCCCGACACCGAGTGATCGGTTCCGCATCGGTGCAGGCCGCCGTGGGCTCGATGCCGGTCTCGTGGCGATGACCCAGCACGTGGCCGCGCTCACCTAGACGCCGCACGCCGCGGAGAGTGCTGGCGAGATCGGGTCAGTTGGGACGGGCGAGGCGGGCGAAAGCGACCGGGTTACCACGGATGAGGCGGCGACGCGTCGACCAGGGGGCGGCTCGGAACAGCGTGGTCATCACGCTGCTCAGCTCGGCCGGTCGGCTGTCGGCTCGCATGTACGACGACCAAGTGTCGGTCGGCAGTTCGAAGAACGTGTCGAAGAACTCCCGTACGGCCGCGCCGTCGAGCTTGCTGAGCATGTCGAGGCCGTAGTCGTGCAGCACCCGGGTACGACGGTGCGCCACCGGCCAGACCGCGTTCCACACGGCGAGCGAGTCGCCGACGTGGGTCGTCGGGCGGGCGGCGAGTGCGTCTCGGATCGCTGCCGCCACGGGCGTGGCCATCTGCATCGAGTGCACGACCGAGTAGCCCGACGTGGGGTTGACATAGCCGGCCGCGGCGCCGAAGGCGATGACGGGCTGATCGCGTCGAGGGCGGGCGCCACCCATCGGGATGCGGACATACTCGGTGCGGATCGCGGAGTCGAGCATTGCATCGGCGTCCCGTCCCAGCCGGGCTGCAAGGCGCGGGATCAACGCGATCGGCTCGATCGCGGGGCGTGCGGCGAGCACGGTCTCCTCGACGAGCCAGCCGTCTGCGACGGGCAGGCTGTAGGCAAACGTGGTGGCAGTCCTGACACCGCGCTGGGCGGCTGCGACGCCCGGCGGTTCGCGGAAGTCCATCAGTGTGGGTTGGCCGAGACCGCCCGCCGGCGGTTCCGGCAGGACGACACCGAACGCGGTCTGCCAGAAGGGCGACTGCTCGCCGTGGGTGCGGTTGGCGAACGACGCCGGCCAACCGGTCGCGTCGATCACGAGCCGGGCTGCGATCTGGTCGCCCGATGCGAGCGTGATCTGGTGCCGGTCGGGAGGAGAATCGATGCGCTCCACCCGCCCCACCGAAGTCGGGACATCGGCACGCAGAACGGAGCGGAGCACGTCGTTGTCGACCAGGACGTAGTCCCGGCCGAGATCGTGGCGGGTCTCGCCCCACGCACACACGTTGATCGAAGCGCCAGCGGACACGTCATGGCCCGCCAACAGCGGCGTCCGGATGAGCTCGTCGTGCCAGGTGCCGTACGTCGCATCCCAGGACGCATCGTCGCCGACGAGGAGCACGTCCAGGTTGAGCCCGAAACACGCCTGGGCCAGTGCGCTGCCGGCGGGGCCGTCGCCCACGATGACGACATCGTGCTGGCGATCAGCGGTGCGGAACGGGGCGGTCACGGATGGCCGGGTGCGGCGGACTCAAGTTCGGCCATGCGCCGGAACTGCTCGACGACGTCGGGTGTGGCGTGCTCGGGGTCGAGCGAGCGGTAGACGGTGTCGACGTTCACGGCGATGCGACCGAACTCACCCCACTCGCCGAAGCGCTCATCTGCGGCGAGCGCTGCGCCGATGTCGCGCGCTGCGTCGAACGCGTCGATGCCGGCAGCGTGGCGCCCGGTGGCTTCGGTGTCGACGAAGGCGAGGTAGTCGCGCACTTCACGCACGCCGGCCTTGTCGGTGAGCGGCCCGTGGCCGGGCACGACGGTGTCGATGTCCATGCCGAGCATTAGGTCACATGCTGCAACCCAATTGCTCAATGGGCCTGCCCACACGATGGGCGTACCGCCGATGAAGAGGATGTCGCCGGTGTACACCGTCTTTGCGTCGGGCACGTGGACGAGCACGTCGCCGTCGGTGTGCGCCGGGCCGACCTCGATCAACTCGACACTGCGTCCGCCGACGTCGAGCGTGTGACGGTCAGTGAAGGTGGTGTCGGGCAGTTCGAGTTCGATGCCGTCGAAGTCGAAGTCGCCGAAGAAGCTGCGAAAGAGATCGCCGACGTCACCGGGCGCCTGGTTGAGTGCGTGCAACATCGACGGCGGGACCTGGGGCATCTCCTCAGCGCACGCTGCCGATGCCACGATCTCGACGTCGGCCCAACGATGCCGGACTTCGCTGTTGCCGTAGCAGTGGTCGCCGTTGGCGTGGGTGTTGACGAGGGAATCGACCGGCGCAGCTGCGGTGTGCGCTGACATCGAATCGAGCATTGCCCGAGTCAGGTGGAGGTCGAACAGGGTGTCGACGAGCAGGGACTGGCCGTTCCCGACGATGAGCCCGGCGTTGCTCCAACCCCAGCTGCCGTCAGGTTGCAGATACGCGAAGCAGCGTTCGCCCAGCTCGTGCAGGCCCAGTGTGAAGCTCATGTCTCCATTGTTTCACGGCGGCAGAAGCGTTCTGCGGCCATGGTGACCGGCAGGTGTGTGTTCACCTCTGGAATGTGAGGCAGGACCGAGGCATCGCAGATACTCAGGGCGTCGTAGCCGATCACCGCGTAGTCGTCATCGACGACCCTGCCCATCGCACAACTGCTCGATGCGTGTACGTAGTCCCCGCTGCTGGTGCGCAGCCAGGCGAGCAGCGCATCGTCGTCGCGCAGGGCTGCTGCGGTGGTCCCGGAGTCGTCGATGTAGATCGTGTCGACGATCTCGGTGAACGCCGCTTGATCGAGCGTGTCGAGCGCGCGCCGCACTCCGCCGGCGAGGGCGGCGAGGTCGCGTTCGTCGTCGAGGAGGGCGAAGTCGACGAGGGGACGTCCGTCGTGGTCGATGGTGACCGTGCCGTCGGCGCCGCGTGGCGTCATCAGCGCGACGATCAGGATGCCGAGGCCGGGGTGTGCGGTGCCCAGGTGGTTCATCGGGAGGAACTGAATGATGTCGTCACCCGCATCGATCTGGGCGAGCGAACCGACGACAAGTCTGCCGGGGCCTGCGTCGCTGGGACTCGCGTGCCGAGCTCGCAGTTCGAGGGTGAGCGGGGCTGAGGGATGATCCTGGAGGTGCGTGCCGACACCCGGCGTGTCCACGCCTGAATGCAGCAGCAACGCCGGAGTGTGGATCGCTCCGGCACACAACACCACACGGTCGGCGTCGATCTCGGTGCGATCGGCCAGCAACACGCCGGCGCAGCGTCGCCCGTCGAACACGAGGCGCTCGACTCGACTGTCGGGACGCACGTCCAGGTTGGCCCGGTCGAGCACCGGCCACAGGTACGCCTCGGCGGAGGTCACTCGAAGCCCGGCGCGTCGGGTCAGCGCAGCGACGCGGGCATCGGGGCGACTCGCGATCAGCGCAAGATCGATCGGGCCGAGCTCGTCGGGGTGGGGCTCCTCGACCGGGATGCGGACTGCGTCCCATGCCTGTTGGGTGTCGGTCCAACCCCAGGCCTCGTATCGGGCGCGGTCGCCTGCGAGAGCGACCATGGCATTCACGGTGCTCGACCCGCCGATGCCGCGTCCTCGCGGATACGGGGTGGGTGCCGATCCGGCGACGCGCGAGGCGAGCAGATCCGGGTGGGATCGCCCGGGTTCGTCGAGTGCGGCGAGAAAGTCCGGGCCCGAGATCGCAGGTGTCACCACGGCCGGGGTGAGGTCGGGGCCATCGTCGAGCAGGGTGACGTGACGGCCACCGTCGGCGGAGAGCCGGTTCGCCAGCACGCAGCCGGCGGAACCCGCTCCGATGACGACCCAGCGCTCCATGTGCGTGTCAGTCCGAGTCGGGTGTGTTGCTCGGGGCGTTGGTCGCGGTCGGTAGTCCAGCGAGGTGGGCGGCGTCGTTGTAGCGGACCAGTCGCCACTTCGGGTCGCGATCCGCGTCGCCGGGACGGGGCGACGGGACGAACTCGGTGAGCGAGGCGTTGGTGGTCCACAGGTCGAACGAACCGGTCGGGGCGACCCGTAGGAGTTGGCGCAAGACGGCGTCGACCACTCCCCCGTGGCACGAGATCGCGATCGTGCGGTCGGCGTTGGACGCAAGCGTCTTCGACAGGGTGGATCCGACGCGCAGGTGGAACTGGGCGATGGTCTCACCGCCGGGAAACACTTCGAAGTGCGGGTCGCCACCCCAGTTCGGCGACCCGTAGCGCTCGACGTAGGCGGCAAAACTCATGCCGTCGAGTTCGGGTCCGGGGTCGTGTTCGCCGAAGCCGGCGTCGATCTGCAGGTCGGCACCGGCGATTGCGGGGCCGATGATCTGGGCGGTCTCGATCGCTCGGTCGAACTGACTCGAGATCAGCAGCGCACCGTCGAGTTCGTGTGTGTCGGCGAGCCGATCGTGGAGGCGTGCGGCCTGCTGCTGCCCCAGGTCGGACAGGCCTGTGCAGGTGCGGTAGCCGCCGATGACCCGGTCGACGGTCACGTTCGACTCACCGTGTCTGATCAGCACCAATCGTGTTGCACCCATGGCCCCATCCTCGCAGCCGTTGCCCGCGTCATCGCGACCCCGGTGCCACAAACCTTTTGTACAAATTTCACTGGTGTCAATTGCGCTTCTCTACAGTCGCGCCAGTGGCCCCCCGGCACCGTCTGACCATCCGTTCCATCGACCCGGATCCACGCGCCGCGTCCATCGCGTCTGCATCCCACGACGTCGGGTTGGGTGATGTCGACGGCGTCATGATCGCCGACATCGTCTTCGTCGACGGCGACCTGTCCGACGAGGATCTCGACCGGCTACACGGCGTGCTCGTCGACCCACTCCTCCAGCGCGGCAACTGGGATGCACCGACCACCGACGGCATCGAGATCACGCTCCAGCCCGGCGTCACCGACAGCGCTGCCGATGCCGTGCGCCACACCGCCCACCAACTCGGGCTCGCCATCGACGCAGCCGCGACCGGCACCCGATTGCAGTTCCCCGAGTCGGTCGACGCCGACCTCGCTGACCGCGTCGTCGCCCGCCTCGTCGCCAACCCGATCATCGAACGGTGGAGCCACGGCCTCATCGAACCGACACATCCGGGTGACGACGGTGCCACCGGTGCGGCCACCATCATCGCGATCCGAGGTGCCGACGCCGAACGTCTCGCCGCGATCAATGCGGAGCGCGCGCTCTACCTCGACCCCGAGGAGATGATCGTCATCCGCGATCACTTCGAAAGCGTCGGCCGCGATCCGACCGACCTCGAACTCGAGACGCTCGGCCAGACCTGGAGCGAGCACTGCGCGCACAAGACGTTCCGCGCAACGATCGACGCAACAGGCGGCCCCGAAGGTGGCGAGCGAGTCCTCGAACCGTTGATGCGCCAGCTTCGGACCTGCACCGAGACCATCGATGCACCGTTCGTGCGCTCGGCATTCGTCGGTAACGCCGGGATCGTCGAGTTCCAGAAGGGCATCACGATCGCCCTCAAGGCCGAGACCCACAATCACCCGTCGGCGGTCGAACCATTCGGTGGGGCGAACACCGGCGTCGGCGGCGTCATCCGCGATGTCCTCGGCATTTCTCACAAACCGATCGCGATCACCGACATCTTGTGCTTCGGACCGCCCGACCTGCCGCTCGCCGACCTGCCTGACGGCTCATTGCACCCACGCCGGATCCGCGAGGGCGTGATCGACGGCGTTGCCGACTACGGCAACAAGATCGGCTTGCCGACCGTCGCAGGGGCGATCCTCTACGACCCGGCCTACACGACCAATCCGCTCGTGTTCGCCGGGTGCATCGGTACGGCGCCGGCACGGCCACTGCACGAAGGCCCCATCGCCGGTGATCGCGTCCTCGTGCTCGGCGGCGCCACGGGACGCGACGGCATCCGCGGCGCCACGTTCTCCTCAGCCACCATGGATGCCAGCACCGGTGAAGTCGCCGGTGCGAGCGTGCAGATCGGCGACCCGATCGTCGAGAAGCTTCTGATCGACGTGCTGATCGGCGCCGAAGACCTCTATTCCTCGATCACCGACTGTGGTGCCGGTGGTCTGTCGTCCGCCGTCGGCGAGATGGCCGAAGGGATCGGTGCCGACGTCGAGTTGGACCTGGTGCCGCGCAAGTACCCCGGTCTCGAGCCGTGGGAGGTGTGGTTGAGCGAGGCCCAGGAACGCATGGTCATCTCGGTGCCATTGCGCAACGTGAGCGCAATCATCAACCGGTGCAACCGCGTCGGCGTCGGGGTGGCCGACATCGGCGAGTTCACCGGCGACGGCGTGCTGACCGTCCGGTCCGGCGGCGAGCCGGTCGCCGAGATCGACACCGCCTTCCTGCACGACGGCCGCCCACAACGACGCATGGACGCCGTGCTCCCCGATCCCGACCGCTCCGCCTACGCCACACGCAAGGTCAACGACACGCGGGCGACCCTGCTGGCGCTGCTCGCCCATCCGAACATCGCGAGCAAAGCGGGCACCATCCATCGCTACGACCACGAGATCCTCGGCTCGACCGTGGTTCGGCCGATGATCGGCGCTGCCGCCGACGGCCCCGCCGACGGCGTGGTCCTCGCCGAGCCACTCGCCGAGCACGGAATCGCGATCGGTATCGGTGTCAACCCCTGGTACGGCCTGCACGACCCCGAGGCAATGGCCTACGCGGTCGTCGACGAGGCAATCCGCAACGTCGTTGCCGTCGGCGCCGACCCCGACAGCGTGGCGCTGCTCGACAACTTCTCGTGGGGCGACCCGCGCCGACCGACGACGCTCGGCGACCTGGCTGCTGCGGTGGAGGGCTGCTGTGCTGCGGCCTACGTGTACAACGCACCGTTCGTGTCGGGCAAGGACTCGCTCAACAACGAATACGTCGGCAACGACGGCGAACGCCACGCGGTTCCCCCGACCCTCGTGATCACCGCAGTTGCGCACGTGCCCGACGCGGACCGGTGCGTCACGCCGGACCTCGCCGCAGCGGGCAACGTGCTGATGTTGTTGGGCTCGACCGAAGCGGAGTTCGCCGGATCGCACCTCGACATGGTCCAAGGCGCTCCGCCGATTCTCGGAGTCGCACCTGCGCCCGACCCTGATGCTCCGACGCGCTACCGCCACCTGCACGCTGCGATGCAAGCAGGCCTCGTCGAGTCCTGCCATGACGTCAGCGAGGGCGGCCTTGCTGTTGCGCTCGCCGAGATGTGTCTCGCCGGACGGCTCGGCGCCACGATCGACGTCCTGCCTGATGAGGACGTCGTCGCCGCACTGTTCAGTGAGTCACTCGGCCGGATGATCGTCGAGATCGAGCCTCGCAGTGTCGCAGCATTCAAGCGAATCATGGATGACGAATGCCTCCGGATCGGCGAGGTCAGCGAGTCGGGCATGTTGTCGCTGCCCGGCGTCGAGCCGATTCTCGTGCCGGACCTCGCCGATGCCTTCAATCGCGAGCCGTTCGGAACCGCAGCCACCGAGTCCGACGCCCAGGGTCGTCTCCCTGCCGATCAACGTGAGCCGGAACCGGCTGATCCCGAGGCCGCGACAGGAGGCGAGCAATGAGCCAGGTCCCCGCAATCATCATCGCCGGACCTGGCACCAATCGTGACGGCGATGTCCGGGCAGCGCTCGAATTGGCCGGCGCCAACGCCAAGGTCGTACTGGCCAGCGAGCTCGTCGAACGGCCGCGATTGCTCGGTGACTATCGATTGGCCGTCGTCGCCGGCGGCTTCAGTCACGCCGATTCCCTCGGTGCCGGTCGGATGCTGGCGTTGGATCTCATGACCGGCCTCGGTGACGAGCTCCGCGGGTTCGTCGACAAGGGGCGACCGCTGATCGGTATCTGCAACGGATTTCAGGTTCTCACTCGCGCCAAGTTGCTGCCCGGTGCTCTCGGGCACAACGCCCAAGGGCGCTTCGACTGCCGCTGGGTCGTCTTGGAGACCGATGCGAAGAGCAAGTCCGTGTGGACTGCAGGCATCGACGATCCAATCCACTGTCCCATCGCACACGGCGAGGGTCGGTACGTGCACCCCGATCCCGAGTCACTTGCCGCAGCCGGGCAGGTCGCGCTGCGATATCGCAGCACGAATCCGAACGGCTCGGTCGCCGACATTGCCGGCGTGTGTGACTCGAGCGGCGTGGTGCTGGGGCTGATGCCGCATCCGGAGAATCACATCGTGACACGCCAACACCCGCACCACGGACGGGTCGCCCCCAGCAAGGCTCGTGGTGCTGCCGTTCCATCGAGTCTCGGGCTCCGACTCTTCGAGAACGGCGTCAAGCACGCCAAGGGACTCTGAGCGATCATGCCGATGCCGGAGCCGTTGGACACGATCGAGTTGCCCCTCGACGATCGACGGCTCGGCAAGGTGCGCGTGTCCTATGCATTCGGGCCTGGACAGAGGATCTTCGTCACGACCGATCGGCTCTCGGCGTTCGATCGGATCATCGCCCGGGTGCCCTACAAGGGCCAGGTCCTCAACCAGTTGGCTGCCTGGTGGTTCGAACAGACCGCCGACATCGTCGCCAACCACGTGGTTGGCGTGCCCGACCCGAACGTGCTCATTGCCCGTGCTGCGCAACCGTTGACGGTGGAAGTGGTCGTCCGCGGTCACATCACCGGCGTGACCGACACCGCGCTCTGGACCCAGTACGCAGCGGGCGCTCGGCGAATCTACGGTCACGATTTTCCCGAATGGCTGCAGAAGAACACTGCGCTCCCCGAACCGATCATCACGCCGACCACCAAGGGCGAGATGGGCGAGCACGATGTCCCGCTCGACATCGATGACGTGGTCGCCGGCGGCCACGTCGACGCCGGCGTGTGGGAACAGGTCAGCAGCGCTGCGCTCGAGGTCTTCGAGCGAGGTCGCGAGCAGGCGGCAGCGGCCGGTTTGATCCTCGCCGACACGAAGTACGAGTTCGGCATCGACGCCGCCGGCGAAATCATGTTGATCGACGAGATGCACACACCTGACTCGTCGCGTTACTGGGTTGCAGACAGCTACGAGGAGCGCCTGGCGGCCGGCCGCGAGCCGGTCAGCCTGGACAAAGAAGTTGTCCGGCGAGCCCTGGCCGACGTCGGCTACACCGGCGAGGGCGATGTCCCGACTCTCGACCCGAGCGTCTGGGAGCAGACCAGCGCCCGCTACATCGAAATCTACGAGCGCCTCACCGGCCTGAGCTTCGAGCGGGGCACCTACCCCGCTGACCAACGCATCATCGACACAGTCACCGCACTGGAGATTCCCGCATGAACGCAGCCCCCGATCCGCGACACGATGCGCGACACGGTCCCGACGTCACCCCGGTGACGATCAGCGACAAGCCACGCGACGAGTGCGGCGTGCTCGGGCTGTCGACACCGCACGGCGAAGGCGTCGCGCAGCTGGCGTTCTTCGGGCTGTTCGCACTGCAGCATCGCGGCCAGGAGGCGGCCGGAATCGCGGTCAGCGACGGCAAGCGCACCCGGCTGCACAAGGAGCCAGGGCTCGTGTCGACGGTGTTCACTCCCGAGGCGATGTCACCGCTCACCGGCTACCACGCCATTGGCCACACTCGCTACAGCACCACCGGCTCGAATGCCGAGCGCAACATCCAGCCCTTCCTCGTCGAGACCATGCACGGCCCACTCTCGGTGGCCCACAACGGCAACCTCGTCAATGCGACAGCGCTGCGCGACGAACTGTTGAACAAGGGATTCGGCCTCACCGCCACCAGCGATACCGAAGTGTTCACCCTGATGTTGGCCGCAGCCGGCGGCCAGACCTGGCAGGAACGCATCGAACGCACGCTGCCCGCTTGGAAGGGCGCCTACTCCCTCGTCATCCTCGCCGCCGACCAGGTCATCGCCGTGCGCGATCCGTGGGGCTTCCGGCCCCTCAGCGTCGGCCGCCTCCCGCAGGGAGGTCACGCCGTGGCCAGCGAGACGTGTGCGCTCGCCACGCTCGGTTGTGTCGATGTCGACGAGGTCAAGCCCGGCGAGATGGTCACCCTGCGCGGCGGCGAGATCGAGCGGACCCAGGTCCTCTCACCGCAGCCCAACGGCGCGCGTTGCACGTTCGAGTTCGTGTACTTCTCCCGCCCCGACTCGGTGTGGGACGACACGAGCGTGCACCATGCCCGCCAACGCCTCGGCGAGGAGCTGGCCAAGGAATCGATCGTCGACGCGGACGTGGTCATCCCGGTGCCTGACTCCTCGATTCCTGCAGCGATCGGCTTCGCCCGCCAGAGCGGGCTGCCGTTCAACGACGGGCTGATCAAGAACCGCTACATCGGTCGCACGTTCATCGAGCCCACCCAGGACATCCGAGATCGTGGTGTGGCGCTGAAGTTCAACGCACTGACCGAGAACCTCGAAGGTAAACGGGTGATCATGATCGACGACTCCCTGGTTCGTGGTACGACCGCCGGGCCGTTGGTCAAGCTGGTGCGCGACGCTGGGGCGACCGAAGTGCACGTGCGGATCACGTGTCCGCCGATCACTCATGCCTGCCACTTCGGTGTCGACATGGGCCACGACAACGACCTGATGGCAGCACGCCTCTCGGTTGCCGAGATGGAAGAACACATCGGCGCCGACAGCCTGTCGTTCCTGTCACTCGACGGCATGATGCGAGCAGTCAATGACGACGGTGGCAGCGATGGCTACTGCAACGCGTGCTTCACCGGTGCGTACCCGTTGGCCGTCGGTGACGCCCAGGCCAAGCTGGCCTTCGAAGGCGTGATCGCCTGATGCGTGTCCTGGTGGTCGGCGGGGGCGGCCGCGAGCAGGCGATTGCGTGGGCGTGCCGCGAGCGCGGTCACGACGTGCGCCTCGCACCGCACCTCGGCGACGCCAGTACCGCTGACACCGATCTCGTCATCCCGGGCCCGGAGGCTGCGCTGGTTGCGGGGACCGCAGACCTCGCAGCCGAGCGCGGTATTCCGTGCTTCGGACCCCCCGCTGCGCTTGCCCAACTCGAAGCCTCGAAGGGCTATGCACGCGACCTGGCCACCTCGCTCGGCATCGCCGGGCCGGCCTTCGCGACATTCGACGGCGACGACCGTGAAGCTGCTGCGCTCGCCTGGTGGGCCGAGCTCGACGGACCCGTCGTCGTCAAGCTCGACGGGCTCGCCGCCGGCAAGGGCGTCGCAGTTCCCGACACCCCCGCCGAGACACGCGACGCGATTGCCGACGCTGCGTCCACCGGCCCATTCCTGCTCGAAGAACGACTGCGCGGGCCCGAATGCTCGCTCCTGGCACTGTGTGACGGCACCACTGCGGTGGCGCTGCCGTTGGCCCAGGACCACAAGCGGATCGGCGAGGGCGACCTCGGCCCCAACACCGGAGGCATGGGCGCGTACGCACCGGCGCCGGTGCCCTTCACCGGCGATGAGTTGATCGCCGAGTTCGTCCAGCCGGTCCTCGACCACTTCGCCGCGGCCGGAACGCCCTATGTCGGGGTCATCTTCGCCGGCCTGATGCTCACCACTGACGGACCCCGCCTCATCGAGTACAACGTCCGGTTCGGTGACCCCGAAGCCCAGACCGTGCTCCCGCTGTTGGACCTTGACACCGATCTCGCCGCAGTGGCGCTGGCCTGTGCACGCGGCGATGTCTCCAAGTCACATTTCGGGTTCCAGCCGAGCGCGGCGGTCACGGTGGTCGCTGCGTCGCCCGGCTACCCCGCAGATCCGGTGATGGGTCACGCGATCACCGACAGCAGTGGCACAGACGACAGCAAGCGAACCCTCGGCACCCACCGCTTCGATGCCGGCGTCGACGCCGATGGCAAGACCTCCGGCGGTCGCGTGCTCGCTGTGACCGGCGTCGGAAAAGACATCAGAATGGCTCGTGACCGCGCCTACGCGCGAATGAGCCAGATCAGTTTCGAGGGCATGCAGGTCAGGCGCGACATCGCATGGCGGGCTCCCGGTGCGTCGCTGGCGAGCTATGCCGCAGCGGGTGTCGACATCGACGAGGGTGCACGTGCCATCGACGAGATGAAGGCTGCCGTCGAGGCGACTCACGACACGCCCGGAGCGGGGGTGCTCAAGGGCCTCGGCAGTTTCGGGGGTGTCTTCTCCGCTGACCGCATCGTGGCGATGCAGGAGCCACTCCTGGTCGCATCCACCGACGGCGTGGGCACCAAGGTCGAGTTGGCTGCCCGGCTCGGCAAGGTCCGCGGCGTCGGCATGGACATCGTCAATCACTGCATCGACGACGTGCTCGTACAGTCCGCACGGCCGCTGTTCTTCTTGGACTACATCGCCGCGAGCGTGCTCGACGCCGACCTCGTCGCCGAGGTGGTGGGCGGGATGGCCGATGCGTGCAAGGCCTCCGGCTGCGCCCTGTTGGGCGGTGAGACCGCCGAGATGCCCGGCGTGTACCAGCCCGGTTCGTTCGACATCGCCGGCACGCTCATCGGCGTCGCCGAGCGCAGCGAACTGCTCCCCCGCGACGACGTTGCGGCAGGTGACGTGCTCATCGGTATCGGCTCCAGTGGGCCGCACACCAACGGCTACTCGATGTTGCGCAAGATCTTCGAGTGGGCGCCGATGGACGTCGTCCCCGACGGGTTCGACCGCACGCTCGGCGACGCACTGCTCGAACCACACCGCTCGTACCTCGACCTACTGACGCCGACCTTCGAGACCGGTGCGGTCAAGGCACTGGCCCACATCACCGGAGGCGGGCTGCCGGAGAACATGCCGCGCGTCTTGCCCGACGACGTCGATGCGCACATCTCGTTGGGATCCTGGCCCATGCCGGCGCTGTTCCGACTCGTGCGGGAGTTGACCCCCTTGATGAGCACCGACGAGTTGTATCGGACCGTCAACATGGGCATCGGCATGGTCGTCGTGTGCGCGCCTGACCGGGTCGAGACAGTGCAGCAATCGATTGCTGAGGACACCTGGATCATCGGCGAACTCGTCGCCGGGGCCGGATCCAAGAACGAACGGGTGGTGCTGTCATGATCGATCAACAAGCTGGCCGGGCCGAGCGTCCGGTGCGCGAGCAGCGACTCGTCGTGATGGTGTCGGGCAACGGCTCGAACCTGCAGGCCATTCTCGATGCGTGCGCCGACGGCCGGATCAACGGCCGGGTTGCGGCGGTCGTCTCCAACAAGGCCGACGTCTTCGCCCTGCAACGCGCTGATGCGGCCGGGGTGCCCGCGGTGCACATCGGACGCCGCCCCGACGAGGACCGGTCCGACTACGACGCGCGCCTCACCGAACTCGTTGCCGGGTTCGACCCGGATTTCATCGTGTTGGCCGGCTGGCTGCGCATCCTCACGCTCAGTTTCCTGGGCTGGTTCCCAGGCCGCGTCGTGAACCTGCATCCGGCCAAGCCGGGTGACCTGCCCGGCATGAACGCCATCGAGCGGGCGTGGGACGAAGCGCTCGCCGGCGAGCGGACCGAGTCGGGCGTCATGGTCCATTTCGTCCCCGACGAGGGCATCGACGACGGCCCGCTGCTCGCAACCGAAGCAATACCGATTGACACCGGCGCAGGAATCGAGCAGTTCGAAGCTGCAGTTCACGCCGTCGAGCACCGACTACTGGTCGGCGTCCTGGCAGATCTGTGCTCGCGTCGCTTCACCGACATCGACGACTTGCATCGTGCTGTCACACTGGAACCAGCACACCCCACGCACCCGACCACCTGACACCCCACACACCGGGCTTCTGACCCGTCACAGAGGAACAGTTCACCATGAGTATCAACGACGATCTCTTCGACCGATTCGAGGCGCTGACGTTCGACGACGTCGTCGTCATTCCCGGATTCTCCGAAACGCTGCCTGACGCCGTCGACACCACGGCGACGTTCGCCGGCGACATCGAACTGGCCGTGCCGCTCGTGTCGGCCGCGATGGACAAGGTGACCGAGGGCCGGATGGCCATTGCAATGGCGCGCTCTGGCGGCATCGGCGTCATCCACCGCAACATGTCGATCGCCGACCAAGCGTCGGAAGTCCAGAAGGTCAAGCGGAGCCAGTCCGGCATGATCACCGACCCTGTCACGCTTCCACCGACCGCACTGCTGCACGAGGCCGAGTCGTTGATGAACCAGTTCAAGTTCAGCGGTGTGCCGATCACCGACGACGAGGGACACCTGGTCGGCATCCTGACCAATCGTGACATCCGCTTCTGTGAGGGTGCCGACTTCGACCGTCCGGTCACCGACTTCATGACGTCGGACGGGTTGGTGACCGGCGCAGTCGGAACCTCGCTCGACGAAGCGAAGCTGCTCCTGCAGGAGCACCGCATCGAGAAGCTGCCCCTCGTCGACGGTGTCGGCTGCCTGGCCGGGCTGATCACCGTCAAGGACATCCAGAAGCGTCTCGATTTCCCCAACGCGTCCCGTGACGGCAAAGGTCGCCTGCGTTGTGCCGCAGCGATCGGAGTGGGCGCCGACGTCGAGGAGCGCGTCGATGCGCTCGTCGCGATGGGCGTCGATGCGGTGTCGATCGACACCGCACACGGCCACTCGGCGAATGTGATCAAGACGATCGAACGAGTGAAGGGTTCCTGGCCCGAGCTCGCCGTGACTGCCGGCAACGTCGTGACCGAGGATGGTGTCGAGGCACTCGCCACGGCGGGTGCTGATGCAGTCAAGGTCGGCGTCGGCGCCGGTTCGATCTGCACGACGCGTGTCGTGTCCGGTGCCGGCATGCCGCAGTTGTCGGCGATCTATTTCGCGTCGAAGAAGGCCAAGGAGATGGGCATTCCGGTCATCGGCGACGGCGGCATCACCTTCTCCGGCGACATCGTCAAGGCGATCACTGCCGGTGCCGAGACGGTGATGCTCGGCTCCCTGCTCGCGGGTGTCGAGGAGAGTCCCGGCGAGATGGAGTTGTTCGAAGGCCGTCGGTACAAGAGCTACCGCGGTATGGGTTCGATCGGCGCCATGACCGGCGACAGCCAGGACCGCTACGCGACCGGCCAGTCATCTGGCGGCAAGACCGCAGTCGGTGCAGCCAGCCAGAAATTGGTGCCCGAGGGCATCGAAGGTCGTGTGCCGTTCGCCGGCCCGCTCGGTGACGTCACCTACCAGTTGGTCGGCGGCCTCCGCTCGGGCATGGGATACGCCGGAGCCGCGACGCTGGCCCATCTCCGCAACGCCCGCATGATGCGTGTCACCACGGCGGGCCGTCAGGAGAGCCACCCTCACGACGTCACGATCACCAAAGAGGCCCCGAACTATCAGCGGACCTGATCGGGTGAGCGTGCCGGGCAGGCCATGATGGAGCGATGGACGGCCTTGCCCAGATCAACCTCATCGTGTCCGACCTCGATCGAGCGAAGGCCTTCTGGCTGACGCTCGGGTTCGAGTCGACGCCGCGCACCGACCACGCCGCTGTGCTGTCGTTTCCCAACGGGATGAACATCGTGCTGCACACGCCGACGTTCGCTCGGGCCTGGGACCCTGCATACGCCGGCCCCGGGGCCGGTTCGACCGTCATCGATCTCAACCTGGCGAGTCGTGACACTGTCGACGAAGCGCACGCTCGCGTCGTGGCAGCAGGTCACCGAAGCAGCGTCGATCCGTGGGACACGTGGTTCGGGTGCCGTTACGCAATCGTGTGCGATCCCGACGGCCATCGAATCGGCCTCAAGAGTCCGCAAGACCCAGCCCGATCTTCGCCACCTGACCTGTAGCCACGGTTGCGGTACGTGCCTCCGCATACCGCTGACTTCGACGCTTGTCGTGACACAGACACCCAGGTCGATGTTCGTGTCACAGAACACGTCGACAAGCGACGTCTCCGGAGACACAGAATATGAGCAATCGAGCCGAGTGCGGACCCGAGCGCCGAATCGTGCGCGTCCGCCGCGACCGCCTTTCGTAGAGTCGGCGCGGTGACCTTCACGTTGCTGCCTGCCGTCGACGTCGCCGGTGGGCTGGCCGTCCGACCGACCCAGGGCACACTCGGCGAGGCGCCCCCGGGAATCGACCCGCTGACCGCTGCGCGTCGATGGCAGGCAGCGGGTGCGGAGTGGATCCACCTCGTCGACCTCGACGCTGCGTTCGGAATCGGTTCCAACGCTGACCTGCTGGACACCGTGATCGGTGAACTCGACGTGCGCATCCAACGGTCGGGTGGCATCGTCGACGAAGCGTCGCTGGAGCGCGCATTCGAGTCCGGCTGTGATCGAGTCGTCCTCGCGACTCAGGCGCTCGCCGACATGGAATGGTGCGTTGCCGCAATCGCTGCGCACTCGGACCGCATTGCTGTTGCCCTCGACATCCGCATCGAGACTGCCGCCGACGGTGCTGTCGAGCATCGGTTGTCGCCACGTGGCCGCTCGACAGACGTCGGCGATCTCTGGCCAGCGCTCGCACAACTCGACCAGGCCGGGTGCCGTCGCTACGTGGTCACGGACGCGACTCGTGACGGCATGCTGACGGGCCCGAACTTGCAGCTCTGCCGGTCGATCACCGCGGCTACCTCGGCACACGTGATCGCATCCGGTGGGATCTCCGCGATCGTCGACCTGGTCGCACTCGCTGGCCTGGCCGAGACGGCACCGAACCTGGAGGGAGCGATCGTTGGCAAGGCGCTGCACAACGAACGGTTCACGCTCTCCGAAGCGCTGATGGCAGTCCGACTCACGTGAGGTGCTTGATGGCGTCGACCTCGCCGTCGACGACGTCACCGGTCGGCTCGTAGCCACGGGCGAGGTACAGCGGCGCAGGTGAACCCGGCCCCTCAGCCCAGTCGACCTCGATGGCATGAGCTCCTTCGGCTCGGCAGTGCGCTTCGAACTGTTCGAGCACGATCGATCCGATGCCGCGCCGCTGGTGCATCCGATCGATCAGGAGGCGCCACAGCACCGGGTTCGGGTGCGCCTCGGTCATCTCGGTCGCCAGCAGGAAGCCGACGATCTCACCATCGGCCTCGATCGCCCGGTACCAGGGCACGACCACCGCACCGTTGTGCCGCGGCGGCGCGAGCGCATCGCGCAAGTTGTCGAGCATCGGTGCGACGAATCGTTGCTGGGAATGGTGCGTCTGCAGTTCGCCGACTGCGTGCTGGTTGTCAGCGGTGAGCGGCACGAGTTCCACCAGGTCCGGCCGGTGGCGGGGCCGGGTGCGCCAGGCGTCCCAGTCGGCTCGCAGCATGCCGTAGAACATGTCGTCGGAACACTCGTCGCCGACCCAGAACGACTGCTTCGTCCAGCCCTCGCACACCAGCCCGCACGCCTCGAGCACTCTTGCCGACGGCGGGTTCTGCGGATCGAGCGAGGACTCGACCCGCCCGACTCCGCACTCGATGAACAGATGGTGGACCAGCGCCTGCGATGCCTCGGTCGCATATCCCCGACCCCAGTGATCGGGGTGAAATGTGTAGCCGAAGTACCCGACCCGGCCACCCCACCGAAGCTCGACGTAGACATCGCCGAGAATCCGGTCGGGAGCGGCTGCATCGACGACGGTCAGGTTCCAACCCGCATCAGAGATCTGATCGATCGCCACGGCCTTGGCCATCGACGCCTCTGCGTGCGCACGGGTGTAGGGCATCTCCCAGTCCTGATACCTACCGACCTCAGGCAGGCTGCGACGCTCATACGCGGCGTCGGTGTCGCTGAGTACCGGCGGCCGCACGATCAGCCGCTCGGTGTGGATCGGTTCGAACGCACCGTCGGTCGCCATGCCGAGACGGTAGCGCCGGCGGCGCTCCCCGTTCCCCTAGGAATACCAGTGCGTTCGACCGCTCAGTTTCGGATCACCTGCACGTGCACGCCGACACCGTCGTCGCACGGCCCGAGCCCGTCGTAGTAGGAGGGGTGACCGAGATCGGTGTCGAAGGAGACGTTGAGGTGGGCGCCGCAGTCACCGGGAGCCGGGACGCTGCTCGGGCCGGCTTCGAAGGCCAGGAGACGCTCTTCGATGGCTGCGAAGACCTCGTCCACCGATCGCGGGAGTGAGTCGGCCATCTCCGACGTTGCGCCGTTGCTGATCAGCGTGACTGTTTCGGACACGGGAACACCATCGACGTGGTCGACGGTGACGGTGACGACGGTCTGGAGTTGGACGACGAGGCGGTACTCGGTGAGGCCGTGCTCGTCCCATCTCTGCCGAGCGAGGTCGTACTGATCACGGACGACATCGAGTTCCTGTTCGGTCACGATCCCGCCGAGCAGGATCTCGGTATCGACGGCAGGAGCGACGGACCCCCGTGGCGTTTCCGTACTCGTCGTGTCATCGCCGCCGCACGCACCGACGGCGAACAGCGCCAGCATGGCGACGACGACCGCCAGGCGAACAGGTCGATCAGTCATTCGTGCCCATGATCCCATGCTGCTTGGACGACCACGAACACCAAGGAGTTCCCGACGGGCGCCGGCACTCATGACGTAGCGTGCGTTCGTGGCCGCTCCACTGACCGAAGTACGAGGTTGCCGCCTGGCGCACGCCAAGTTGCAAGCTGCGATCACCGATCTGACAGATGGTCAAGTCGCGTCGCCATCGCTGCTGCCCGACTGGACGGTCGGCCACGTCCTGTCCCACATCGCCCGCAACGCTGACGCGATGTCTCGACGGGTCACCGCAGCGCTCCGCAGCGAGACTGTCGACCAGTACGTCGGCGGCGCTGATGGTCGAATCGCAGAGATCGATGCGGGGGCAGCCAGACCTGCCGACGAGATCGTTGCGGACGTGCGACGGTCAGCCGAACAGCTCGACGCACTGTTCGCGACGCTCCCGGCAGACGGCTGGACGCGACCGGTTCAAACCGTCGGTGGCGGCGAGCACCCGGTGGCGCTGCTGCCGTTTCGACGGTGGCGGGAGGTCGAGATCCACCTGGTCGATCTCGGACTCGGACTCGGATCGACGCCCGAAGACTGGCCCTCCGACCTCGTCGATCTCATGCTGCCGCGACTCACCGCGTCACTGACCGAACGATGCGACCATCGCGTCCTGGCGGCGTGGGCACTCGGGCGCGGACCGGCACCAGAACTCGGACCGTGGGGCTGATCCAGTCACATCGGTGCCTGTCCCCAACGTGACTGTCTGGCAGTCTGCAATGGTGAGCAGTCCGATCCACGACGAGGAACCCGACACCAGCGAAACCACTGTCAGGAACCTCCTCCATGCCGAATGCCGCCAGTGGGCTGATCGGCCGATCGAGTACCTGCACACGTCGGGCACCGACAACGCGATGTGGCGGATCCGAACCGAGCGCGGACCGGATCTCGTGGCGCGGCTTCCTCGTCGGCCGGGCGCCGCAGCTGGAGTCGCTCAGGAAGTAGCCGTTCTCGAGCGAATCGAAGGCGCATTGGGATCATCGATACAGACACCACGGGTTCGCCACGCCGGGGCGCCGCACGAGTCCTTCCCACACGACTGGTCGGTGCTCGAGTGGATCGACGGCGTGGACTGCTGGTCTCATCGCGAGCAGCTCGCAGGTCAATCACCCGCCGCCGCCCTCGCCACCGACCTCGGCGGCGCCGTCACTGCAATCGCTGCGCTGACCGACGTCGATGTCCAACCACGAACGGCGGGAAGTCGCGGTGGGCCGCTCCGTCCGCTGCTCGAACGGCTCGACGAGTGGCTGAGCGATCCGCACTGGGCGGCCGTCGACTTGATCGACATTGCGGCGGTCAAGCGACTCGCCGCCGCGGGCCTCGAGGTCGCCGACGAACCGAGCCGACTCGGCTTCGTGCACGGCGACCTGATTCCCGGCAACCTGTTGATCGATGGCGGTCGGCTGTCCGCAGTCATCGACTGGGGCGGAGCCGGCCGGGGCGATGTCGCACAGGACTACGCACCAGCGTGGGCCGTGCTCACCGCCGACGAGCGACGGGCGTTTCGCGACGTCGTCGGCGCCGACGACGCAGCGTGGATCAGAGGACGAACGTTCGAACTCGAGCATGCCGTCGGTGGCGTCCTCTACTACGTGCCACGACGCCACCCCCTCGGCGACGTGATGGCCCGCACACTTGACCGACTCCTCACAGCCGAGTGAAGAACCACCGCCGGCTGATGCTGAGCGCAATGGCCACCCAGACGATGCCGGTGTACACCGGGAACAGGTGGAACAGGTCGATGTAGCCGACAGCAATGTGAATGGCCAACGCAGCTCCGAAGCCGAAGCCGGACAGGAGCACACCGATGCCGATCGCGACCATCATCAACTGGCCATAGAGCGCACGAACCCGATCGCGCTCGTCGACGTCGACCGGGACACGCCAGGTCGGCGGCTGGCGGCGTCGACCTCGATCCCCGCTGCTCGGTGATCGTGGGTGTAGTCGAAGGAACGGATGAGCAGATGACCACCTGGCACGCGTGCGATGCGACGGATGAAGCGCATCGCGGCGTTGCGTGACTTGTCGTGACTGCGATAGGCGCCGGCGGCGGACCGGCGCAACGGCACGTACGTCCAGTCGGGCACACCTCCGACGATATCGCTGGGGTGGGTACCGTTGTTGGCGACCTCGGTGTCCCGCGACCGCTCGTCTTCAGATAGACCAGAGGCATGTTGATCGTGGTCTCACCTGCCAAGGCGCTGGACTTCGAGTCGCCGCTGCCGACATCGAAACACAGCCAGCCCGTCATGCTGGAGAAGTCCGAGGAGCTCGCCGGCATCATGGCCGGCAAGTCGCCTGCGGCACTCGCGAAGATGATGTCGATCTCGAACAAGCTCGCCGACCTGAATCACGAGCGCTTCCAGGACTGGACGACGCCGTTCACTCCTGACAACGCTCGCCCGGCGGTTCTCGCGTTCGACGGCGACACCTACACCGGCCTCGACGCTCGCGGCTCGTTCAGCGAACGCGACTACACCCACGCTCAGAAGGTGCTGCGGATCCTGTCCGGCCTGCACGGCGTGCTCCGTCCGCTCGATCTCATCCAGCCGTACCGCCTCGAGATGGGTTCCAAGGTGAAGCACGCGAGCGGCAAGGATCTGTACAGCTACTGGGGCGACACCGTCACCGATCAACTCAACCGTGCGCTCGCCGAGTCACCCGGAGCAAAGGTGCTCGTCAACCTGGCCTCGAACGAGTACTTCGGCGTCGTGCAGCCCGATCGTTTCGAGGGTCGGATCATCTCGCCTCGATTCCTCGACGCCAAGGGCGACGGCGAGCACAAGGTCGTCAGCTTCTTCGCCAAGCAGGCCCGCGGTGCAATGGCGGGCTGGATCGTGCGCGAGCGCATCACCGCAGCCAGAGCGCTGACCGGCTTCGGTGACAACGGCTACCGCTACGCAGCCGCCGAATCCACCCCCGACGAGCCCGTCTTCAAGCGGAGGAACGACGCATGACGAGTGCCAGCAGCACAACGAACGACCGCACCGACGTCGACACCGTCACGTGGGACATCGACTCGATCCTCGAAGGCCGCTCGATCGACGAGATCTTCAACGCCGCTGAGACCGAGGCCGACGCGCTCTCCGAACTCCGTGGACGAGTCGGCGAACTCGACGCCGGCGAACTCGCCGCGGCGATGCGGCAGATGGCGTCGGTCCACGACCTGCTGGCACGGGCCGGGTATCACCCGATGCTGTCGTTCAGCACCGACACCAGCGACCCCGATCGCGGCGCCGCAATGGCGCATTCCCAGCAGCGCTCCACCGAGATCAGCACGACGCTGATCTTCTTCGACCTCGAATGGGCTGCTGCCGACGATGACCACGTGGCAGTCATCATCGACGACCCGCAACTCGACTTCTGCCGGCATCACCTCGAGCAGGTCCGCCTGGAACGTCCGCATCTGCTGAGCGAGGCCGAAGAGACCGTGCTCGCTGACAAGGCTCAGGTCGGAGCATCGGCATGGGTCCGGCTCTTCGACGAACTCACGTCGGCAATCGAAGTCGACGTTCCCGAAGAGCACGGCGGATCAGGTGTCTCACTGATGGAAGCGCTGTCGCTGCTCTCTCACCCCGATCGCAGCGTCCGCAAACAGGCAGCCGACGGGGTCACCGCCGGGTTGGCGCCAGGCCTGCGCACTCGGGCATATGTGTACAACACACTGCTGCTCGACAAGTCGATAACCGATCGCCAGCGCGGCTACGACACCTGGATCTCCTCGCGCAACCTCGCGAACGAGGCCTCGGACGAGTCGGTCGATGCGCTGATCCAAGCAGTCGTTGCCAACTACGACCTCCCGCAGCGTTGGTACAAGCTCAAAGCCCAAGTGCTCGGCATCGACAAGTTGGCCGACTACGACCGCATGGCGTCGGTTGCCGACACCGAGCAAGAGTTCGACTGGGACCAGGGAGCCACCATCGTGCGCGATGCCTATGCCTCGTTCTCACCCGAACTCGCCGAGGTGGTCGGCCGCTTTCTCGACGAGCCATGGATCGACGCCCCGGTCCGGCCCGGCAAACGCGGCGGTGCGTTCGCTGCGCCCGTCACCCCGAACCATCATCCGTACGTGTTCCTCAACTGGACCGGCACGTCGCGCGACGTGGCGACCCTTGCTCATGAACTGGGCCACGGTGTGCACTTCCATCTGGCGCGCGAGCAGGGCATCTTCCACCAGTCGACGCCGCTCACCGTTGCCGAGACCGCCTCGGTGTTCGGCGAGACGGTCACGAGTAGCCGGTTGCTCGCCACGATCGATGATCCGTCCGAGCGGTTCGCGCTGCTCGCCAGCACGCTCGAAGACTCGATCGCCACGGTGTTCCGCCAGATCGCGATGAACCGTTTCGAGGAGTCCTGCCACACCGCGCGGCGCACGGAGGGCGAGCTGTCGGTCGACCGCTTTGGCGAACTGTGGGCCGCCAGTCAGGCCGACATGCTCGGCGACACCGTCGAGGTGACCGAGGGCTACAGGAGCTGGTGGAGTTACGTCCCACACTTCATGGGCACTCCCGGCTATGTGTATGCCTACGCCTACGGCCAGCTCCTCGCGCTCTCGGTGTATGCCCGCTATGTCGAAGAGGGCGATGCGTTCGTGCCCGCCTACCTCGATCTGCTCCGCGCGGGCGGGAGCCGCTCGCCCGAAGAGCTCGGCAAGATCGTCGGCTGCGACCTCGCCGACCCGGACTTCTGGGCCAACGGCATCAAGATCGTCGCCGGCCAACTCGACGCCGCCGAGGAAGCAGCACGGGCCGCAGGTCGCATCAGCTGAGGCGGGTCGCAGCATGATCACCATCATCAACGGAGCTACGCAGGGCCTCGGCGAGGCCGTTGCGTCTCGACTCCTCGCTACCGGTTTCACGGCCGGCTTGGTGTTGGTCGGCCGATCGGCGGACCGCGGCCAGGCACTTGCGGAGCGTCTCACGACCGCAGGTGTCGACACGATCTTCATCCAGGCGGATCTGTCCGATCCGTCGGCGCCCGAGGCCATCGCCTGTGCGACGCTCGATCACTTCGGTCGCGTCGACGGACTCGTCAATGTTGCCGCTGTCACCTCACGCGCGACGCTGTTCACGGACACACCTGAGCACGTCGATCGACAGATGGCGGTCAACGTCAAAGCCCCCTACTTCATGATTCAGGCCGTTGCGACAGACATGGTCGCCCGTGGCAGCGGAGGGTCGATCGTGAACGTCGGCTCCACCTCGGGCCACGGCGGACAGTCGAAGCTGACGGCGTACTGCATGTCGAAGGGCGCACTCACGATCATGACGAAGAACCTGGCACACGGCCTGATGCGCCACGGTATTCGCGTCAATCAGGTCAATCCGGGCTGGATGGAGACCGAGTCGGAGCACCGCACGCAGATCGAAGAGGACGGCGCTCCGGAGAACTGGCTCGACCTCGCCGAGCCGAATCGACCCCTCGGGCGCCTGGTGCAACCCGGTGAGGTCGCGAACACCATCGTCCACTGCCTCTCGCCCGACGCCGGCATGCTCACAGGCAACTGCATCGACGTCGACCAGTCGGTGCAAGGAGCAGGAGACCCACCGCTCCCCCGTGCAGAAGACACCGTGTGGCCCGTGTGAACCGGGTGACGATCGTCGGCGCGTCGGGGTCGGGAAAGTCGACGCTGGCGGAGAAGCTCGCCGGGCACTTGGATGCTCGGCATGTCGAACTCGACGCGCTGTTCCACCAGGAGAACTGGACGCCGACGCCGACACCGGAGTTCCGTGACAAGGTCGCCGCTGCGCTGGACACCGAGCGGTGGGTCGTGGCCGGGAACTACTCGGTCGTGATGGATCTGACGCAGGGCGGCGCCGACACGATCGTCTGGCTCGACATGCCACGCTGGTTGGTCACGTGGCGCGTGATCAAACGCAGTGTCCGCCGCGCTGCCACCGGGGAGGTACTCTGGAACGGCAACCGCGAGCGTTGGCGCAACCTCGTCAAGCGGAAGCCAGAAGACAACATCATCGTGTGGGCGTGGACCCACCACGGTGTGCACACCGAGCGATACACGACATTCGCCGAAGGCACGTTCTGGGCGCACGCCGACATCAGGCGTCTGACGTCAGCGCAGCAGGTCGAACAGTTCCTCGCTTCGGCAACCGTCAGCGAGTGACGGGGAAGCCCAGGTCGACCGAGCTGGTCGCCGGGTCGGGCCAGCGACTCGTGACGACCTTGCCGCGGGTGTAGAAGTTGATGCCCTCGGGTCCGTACATGTGTGTATCGCCGAACAGGCTGGCCTTCCAGCCGCCGAAGCTGTAGTAACTCACCGGAACCGGCACCGGCACGTTGACGCCGACCATGCCGACCTGCACGTCGAACTGGAACTGGCGAGCAGCGCCACCATCACGGGTGAAGATCGCCGTGCCGTTCGCATACGGGTTGGCGTTGATGATCTCCAATCCCTCTTGGAAGCCTTCGACGCGCATCACGCCGAGCACCGGACCGAAGATCTCGTCGCGATAGGCGGCCATGTCGACGGTCACGTGATCGAGCAGGGTCGGGTTGACGAAGAAACCATCGCTCGGTGTGCCGACGCTGCCGTCGACGACCATCGTCGCCCCGTCACCCGGAGCGCCGTCGATATAGCCGAGCACGCGGTCACGCGATTCGGCAGTGATCAGCGGGCCCATCTCACTGTCGGGCTCCGTTCCCGCACCGACCTTCACCTCGGGGATTCGGTCGGCGATGGCCGCCACGAGGTCATCGGCGATGCTGTCGGCGGCCAGCACGACGCTGATCGCCATGCACCGCTCCCCCGCACTGCCGTAGGCGGCGCTGACCGCGGCATCGGCAGCCATGTCGATGTCGGCATCGGCGAGCACGAGCATGTGGTTCTTCGCTCCGCCCAGCGCCTGGACTCGCTTGCCGTTGCGCGTCCCGGTCTCGTAGATGTACTTGGCGATCGGCGTCGAGCCGACGAAGCTCACCGCTTCGATGTCATCGTGTTCCAACAGCCGATCGACGGCCACCTTGTCGCCCTGCACGACGTTGAAACAGCCGTCTGGCACACCGGCCTCGGACAACAACTCGGCGAGCAGCATCGTCACCGACGGGTCCTTCTCGCTCGGTTTCAGCACGAAGGTGTTGCCGCAGGCGAGCGCGTTCGCGAACATCCACATCGGAACCATCGCCGGAAAGTTGAACGGCGTGATACCCGCGACGACACCGAGCGGCTGGCGCATCGAGTAGACGTCGACGCCGGTCGCTGCCTGCTCGGAGTAGTCACCTTTGATGAGTTGCGGGACACCGCAGGCGAACTCGATGTTCTCGAGACCTCTCGCGACCTCGCCGAGCGAGTCAGACAGCACCTTGCCGTGCTCAGCGGTCAGCAGCTTGGCGATCTCGTCGCGGTTCGCATCGACGAGCTCGCGCAACCGGAACAGGATCTCGGCGCGCTTGGACAACGACGTGGCGCGCCACGCAGGAAAGGCGGCTTTGGCAGCGGCAACCGCTGCGTCGACTTCGTCGACTGACGCGAGGTCCACAGCGCCGGACTGGACCCCCGTCGCGGGGTCGTAGACGGGCGCTGAGTTGCCGGACGTCGAGGTGACGACGCGGCCATCGATCCAATGGCTGATTCGGTTCATGGCGATGGTTCCTTCATGAGTACGTCGACGTCACATCGAAGCGGACCGCGTCGTCGAATTGACTGTGTCAGCCCCTTGGGCGTCCCCAGGATGGAGGCGCTCTCACCCTCAATTGGCTACGATGAATAACACCACCCGATATGTCTACTCCAACTTTTCGAGCGGAGAGAACTCCTCGCGTGGCACGACCCACGATGCAACAGCTCGCTGAGCGCGCCGGCGTCTCAGCGGCGTTGGTGTCGTTGGTCATGAGCGACGCTCCCCGACGTCTCTGCTATCGCCGTCAACTCGGACTCGACACCGCCGCCGGACTCGGCGGACGTCTGCTCGACGCTCGCCGGTGAAGGCACCCTCGGCCATCCTCGCCGCCCTGGCGACCGTTGCCCTGATGACCGCGGCCCTGGTCGGCTGCCAAGCCGACCAGACCGACGAGCAGGTCGACGAGCAGGTCGACGGACGGGCGGCTGACGCAGCGGACGCGATCGCGTCGGGGGTTGGCGTGGTGGCATCCGGGTGCCGGGGCACGACCGAGGAGTACGGCAGCGGCGTCAGCATCGACCGCCCCGGTCACGTCGTGACCACGGCACACAGCATCGCCGGAGCGACGTCGATCATGGTCGTCGACTCCTCGGGAACCGAGTTGCCTGCGACCGTCGTTGCCTTCGACAAGGACGCTGACCTCGCCCTCCTCGACGTCCCCGGCCTCACGGCGCCACCGCTCGCCGTGAGTGCTGCCGGTCTCGGCGAGGCGCAAGCTGTGGTCTGGTCCCCCGACGGCGGAGTCCGCTCGGTGTCCGTGGAAGTGACGAAGCGGCTCGCCATCACGATCGAGGACATCTATGTCGAAGACGAGGTGCAACGAACGGGTCTCGAACTCTCCGGCGACATCTCGGTCGGCGACTCCGGTGGCGCGGTGGTGAACTCGGCGGGCGAAGTGATCGGGATCGTCTACGCCAGGTCACGATCGCGACCACAGACCGCCTTCGCCACCGACGACCAAGAGCTGACGGATCTCCTGCGCGATCGCCCGAGCGACCGTACCGACCGTTGCCAGTGAGGTGTGCAACAGTTCGAGCGTGAGCACTGAGCGCTACGAGTATCCCTATCCGTCCGCAGCGGCGGCTGCCGAGCACCCCTTCGACGAACTCGACTTCGTGCGACGCCCGCCCGACGAGATGCGGGCGCGGAGCGCCGCGTTCCTGGACCTGATGGACCGCCGTCGCAGCGTGCGGATGCTGTCCGACGAGCCGGTACCGGTCGACTTGATCGAGGCGGCCGTGAGCACGGCATCGACGGCGCCGTCGGGCGCCCACCAGCAGCCCTGGCAGTTCGTGGCGATCTCGAACCCTGCACTCAAGCGCGAGATCCGTGAGGCTGCCGAGGCAGAGGAGCGCGTCAACTACGAGGGGCACCGGATGAACGATGCATGGCAGCACGAGTTGGCTCCGCTCGGCACCGACTGGCACAAAGAGTTCCTCGAGATCGCCCCGTGGATCGTCGTGCTCTTCGAGGAGCGGTACGGGATCCGCGACGACGGCTCGAAACGCACGCACTACTACGTGAAGGAAGGTTGCGGAATCGCTGCCGGCCTGTTCGTTGCTGCGCTGCACAACATGGGTCTTGCGACGTTGACGCACACGCCGAGCCCGATGGCGTTCCTCACACGGGTGCTGGGACGCGGTGCCAACGAGCGCCCCTTCGTGCTGTTTCCGATCGGCTATCCGGTCGAGCGCTGCCAGGTACCGCGCCTCGAACGCAAGGCGCTCGACCAGGTGCTGACCGTGACCGCCTAGGCGAGCTTTTCGACGAAACCTTCGAGTTGGCGCAGGTTCCGGCACTCGTAGACACCGTCGGTGTAGGTGCCGTACTCGCCGACGATCGAATCACCGGTGTTCCAGTAGCTCTTCGGCTCCGGGTTCAACCAGTACACGTGACGGGCCTTCTGTTGGATCTCCTTGACGACCCAACTCTGGCTGGCGTGGTAGTTGTTGCGGGCATCGCCGAGCAGCAGGACCGTGGTCTTGGAGCCGACGTCCTTGCCGTACTTGTCCCAGAACACCTCGAACGCGTGACCATAGTCCGAGTGACCGTCGACCCACACGACGTCGGCTTCGGTGTTCACTCGATGGATTGCCTCGGTGATGTCTTCGGTGGCCTTGAAGTAGTCGGTCACTTCGTCCAGGCCGTCGATGAACACGAACGACCGGACTTTGCTGAACTGACCGGAGATGGCATAGACCAGCATCAGCGTGAAGCGGGCGAACGCCGCGACGGATCCTGAGATGTCGGCGATCACCATCAGTTCGGGCTTCGCTGGGCGCGGATACTTGAACTTGGGTTCAGCGGGCACACCGCCGTAGCTCAACGAGTGCCGGACCGTGTTGCGGAAGTCGAGCGGACCCTTTCGGCCGTGCTTGCGCTTGCGCGCGAGACGCGCCGCGAGCTTGCGGGTGAGCGGCTGCAACGACTTCTTCAGTGCGGTCATCTCGTCGCGCGAGGCGTGCATGAACTCGACGTCCTCGGGGAGCGGCTTGCGCAGCGTCTTGGCCATGGCTTCCGCACCGCGGTCAGCGACCAGACGGCGACGGATCTCGGCTTCGATCTCGCCCTTGAACTTCTCGATGCGATCGGAGTACTCCTCTTTTTCCAGCCGCTCTTCGAGGGACGTGAGTTCGCCGGTGGCGTCCTCTCGTGACTGCTCCATCATCTTGTCGAGCATCCCGTCGAGGTCGAGGTTCCGCAGCGTGCGGTACAGGTAGTATGTGCCACCGACGGGTCGCCCCGGCTCCATGCCGGCAAAGCGCTGCACACTCTGCTTGGCCATGGCCCGCATCATTCCCTGGTCACCATTCATCAGTGCCTGCATCAGCATCTGGGCGATCTCTTCGGGCGTCATGCCGTCCATGGCGCCTTGGCCCTGTCCGTCGCCCTGCTGTTGCTGCTCCTGCATCTCGCGCCACATCTCGTCGATGTCGGTCTCGCCGTCACCCTCGCCGATCTTGTACTCCGGGCCGCGCAGGCTGAAGTAGACCTCGAAGACCGTTTCGAAGCTGCGCCAGTGCGCGTGGTTCTTGATCAGCGTGGCACCGAGCGCGTACTTGAACGCCTCACGGTCCTCGAGTGGGATGTGTTGCACGGCCTCCATCGCGTCGAGGTTCTCCGTGAGGCTGACCGGCAGGCCGGCGTTGCGGAGTTCGACGACGAAGCCGTTCAGGAGTTCGATCATCGTCAGGCCGTCGCGCTCATTCGTCGACCGTCAGTTCCTTGGCGGCCTTGGCGATGTCGGTCTGGTACTTCAGAAGGATGTTCAGCGTCTCCTTCGCGGTCTGCTCGTCGATCGTGTCGATGTTGAGGATCATCAGGGTCCGCGCCCAGTCGAGGGTCTCTGAGACGCTCGGTGCCTTCTTCAGGTCGAGTTGACGGATCGAGCGCACGATGCGGGCGACCTGATCGGCCAGAGCCTCGGTGATGTCGGGGACCTTTGCAAGCACGATCTCGCGCTCACGTTCCAGTTCGGGATAGTCGACGTGGAGGTACAGGCAGCGTCGCTTGAGCGCCTCGGACAACTCGCGGGTGTTGTTCGAGGTGAGGAACACCAGCGGGATCTGCTTGGCGGTGATCGTGCCGAGTTCGGGGATCGAAACCTGATAGTCGGAGAGGATCTCGAGCAGCAGTGCTTCGGTCTCCACTTCGACGCGGTCGACTTCGTCGATCAGCAGCACGACCGGCTCGTCGGCGGTGATTGCCTCGAGCAGCGGCCGGGTCAGCAAGAACTCGTCGGAGAAGATGTCGTCCTGGACGTCGGTCCACTCCTCGCTGTTGTCCCCTCGTTCGGTCTGGATCCGCAGCAACTGCTTCTTGTAGTTCCACTCGTAGAGGGCTTTGCTCTCGTCCAGGCCCTCGTAGCACTGCAGGCGGATGAGCTTGGACCCGGTGATCTCGGCGACCGACTTCGCGAGCTGCGTCTTGCCCGTTCCCGCTGGCCCCTCGACGAGGATCGGCTTGCCCAGGCGATCGGCGAGGAATGCCACGCCGGCAATGCCGTCGTCTGCGAGATAGTTCACTTCTTTCAGTGCGTCACGGACGCTCTGCACGTCCTGGAAGCGATTCTTGTCGGCAACAGCGCCGGGATCAGTCGTCATGGGCGCCGACGATACTTGTCGGGCTTGCACGGTCGGCAATTGGAAAGTCAGACAAGCGTCACGGTGCCGCGTACCGGGTCCAGTTCGATTTCTGCGCCGTCGGGAATCAGCGTCAGCGCATTGCGCACCCCGATCACCGCAGCGATTCCGAGCTCGCGGGCGATCACGGCGGTGTGGCTGAGGAGACCGCCGCCTTCGGTGACTACTCCCCCAGACATCGCCAGGATCGCATTGAACGTTGGCACGGTGAGCCGGGTGACGATGATGTCGCCGGGCTCGGCTCGCTCGAAGGCCTCGTCGGCATCGGCGACGACTCGCGCGATACCGCGAACGACCTCGGTGCCGACGCCGGTCCCGGTCAGCGCCTTGGGCGTGCCGTCCGGCGAACCCGGTTCGAGGTCTCCGGCGTCGAGCAGTGTGGTGACGACGAGGATGGCCCGCATCATCTCGGGCATCTTGCCCGGTAACACGGTGACATCGGGAACCTTCGGCGCCGGGCCGATGATCGCCGGCGGGTCCATGTCGATCCAGGTCATTCGCTCCGCGCAGCGAGCGGCCAGTACGCCAGCTGATGGCCCGGCACCCGTCAACAGTTCGCGCAGTTCGGCGATCGTCGCGTCGAAGACATGTTCCTCGGTGTCGATCCGGCCGGATGCGACGAGACGACGCCCGGCCTCGACCACTCCATGACGAAGGATGCCGCTCGGCCATTCGACGGTGATCGGGCCGTTTTCGTCGCGTAGCCCGTAGAGCGTGCGGGCCTGTTCGACGAGGTCGGCGAACGCAGCGCGATCGGCTGGGTCGAGCTGTTCACTCAGGTCGCTGAACGCCCGCTCGCCGACCTCGGCCGCTGCGGCGAGATCGGGTCGGGATGCGTTGCGAATCGACGACAGCACAACCTCGGGGAGTTCCACGAGGGTCCGGTTTCGGATGTCGTAGCCCGTCGTGACGCGGTTGCCGAACTCGGCGAGGTAGTCATCGAGCAGGACCGCTGCACGTTCGCTGATCGCGCGGACATCGTCGAGTGTCTGCACGTCGGCATCACCGACTTCGTCGGCGATCTCGGCCAGCGCCCGGCTCGGCGCGCTGGTGGCAGGCGACGAGCCAGCGAGCGTGGTCATCACGTCGCCGATGTCCAGACCCCAGTCGGAAGCTTCGACCAGGAGTCGGCCGATCGGGGCGAGGTCACTCGTGTGTAACCGGAAGTGCAGCGTGCCGGCCCATTCGACGTGTGCCCAGACCTCGCCAAGATGGGCGGCAAGGGCCTGGTCATCGAGTGCCGAGACGTCGATAGCGCCAAGGCGCCGATTGGTGTCGTCGAGCTTCGGCTTCCATTCGCCCTCCCAGCGGGCGAACTCCTGCAACCAGAACTGATCGTCCATTGCGGTGACCGACCGCTTGGCCCGCCGACGGAATGCCGGATGAAGGCGGGTGAGCACCCACATCACCGGCTTGGGCGGCAACGGCAGGTCGCGCCCGCCGCCGACGAGGGGCACCATGGAGGAATAGAACCGACCGTTGACGAATGCTGCCTTCATCCCGGCCAGGGGCGCGCCTGCGAGTTCGAACCCCTCCCCGAGGCCACGCTCGAGCGCGATCTCCATCATGTCGCGCATCGGTCGCGAGACCGTGGGGTCGAAGTGAGCCGTGTCGAGTTCCCAGGTGCCCGGCCCGGGAGCCGGCCAATCTGTCCTGGTGTTGACCGCCGCGTCGCCCATGGGTCCAGTGTGACAGACCTGCTGATCTACGCTCGCAAGATATGCCGACTGCCGCGTTCGAAGACAAGGCCGACGAGTTCGTCGCAACGATGAATCATCTGCTCGCTGAGTTGTCCAGCGGTTCCGATCATCGGACCGAATGCCTTATCGAGGCGGCAAACCTGGTGTCGGCGGTCGTCGATGCCGATGGTCGTCATACGGCCCAGGAACTGGAGGCGTGGGTCGATGCACTCGGTCGCAAGCTCACACCGCCGATGATCCTGACGCCCACTCAGCTGCGCGCCGACGACACGCTTGGCGGTTCTGCTGCCTGGTTGGCGAAGCCGAGCACGATGTTCGACCTGCTCGTCAAAGCCGATGCGCGTGACTCGAAGCGCCGAGCGAATGCGTACTACACCCACGCACTGTCGATCGCCCACGCCACGGCCGCGCTCGACATGGTGCCGTCGACCGACGAGATCACGGCGATCGACCGGTTCCGCACGGTGATGTTGAAGGTCATGGACGACCACGGCGTGCCCCGACCCGGCCAGCCTGACGCACCTGCCACTGCATCAGCTGCGGTCGGTGATTCGCCCGCGGAGCCGGCTGCGGTCGAGTTGCCGCCAGAGCGGTCGATCGAGGAGCTGCTCGCCGAGCTCGATGCGCTGGTCGGCCTGGATCACGTGAAAGCAGAAGTGCGGCGCCTCACGTCGCTGCTGCGAATCCAGGAGCTGCGCGCCGAGCGCGACCTCCCGGTGATCGAGACCAGCAAGCACCTCGTGTTCACCGGCAATCCGGGCACGGGCAAGACCACGGTGGCCCGGCTCCTGTCGCAGATCTTCCGGACGCTCGGTGTCGTCACCACGGGGCACCTCGTCGAGACCGACCGTTCGGGCCTCGTCGCCGGCTTCGTCGGCCAGACCGCGACCACCACCAAGAAGGTGCTCGAATCGGCGCTCGGCGGCACCTTGCTGATCGACGAGGCGTACGCCCTGGCCCGTGGCGGGGAGAACGACTTCGGGCTCGAAGCGGTCGACACGATCGTCAAGTTCATGGAAGACCATCGCGACGACTTGTCGGTCGTCGCTGCGGGCTATCCCGTCGAGATGAGTGAACTGATCGACACGAACCCCGGCCTGAAGAGCCGCTTCACGCGCACGATCGAGTTCCCCGACTACGACACCGAGGAACTGATCGCGATCTTCGGGTTGATCAGCGGCAGCAAGGAGTACCACCTCGACGATGGCGGCAAGGTGCGGCTCGGCGAGATCATCGACGCCGAACCTCGGGGCCGCGGCTTCGGCAACGCCCGATTCGTCCGCAACGTCTTCGAAGCTGCTGTCGGCCACCACGCGCTGCGCCTCACCGACATCGAAGCGCCGACCGACGACCAACTCACCACGCTCACCGCGCCGGATCTGCACCCGGTCTGACGCATCGGCCTGCCGACAAGCGCGTTCTGCCCATGGGAGAGCGAACCCCACCGCCGGGTGGGGTTTCGTCTCCCGACTCGGAGGTCGGTCAGAGGTGGCGCCGAGGCATCAGGGCGAGCGACCCTCGATACCGGTCAGCGCACGGCTGCGTCGACGGTCAGCGTCGCGGTGTCAGCGTCGAGCACTGCGCTCGTTCCGATCGGGATTGCCCGGGGCCGGGCGCCGTGACCGATCGGAAGGCCGCCCAGTATTGGGACGTCGAGCCGGGCCAGGCGATCTCGGAGCACGTCGATCTCGTTCCAACCTCCGCGCGTCATCTCGTCAGATCCACATTCGGTGTACTGACCCACGGCGACACCGACGATGTTGTCGAGAGCACCGGAGTTCGTCAGCATCGTCAACTGCCTGTCGATGTGTCCAAGGCGAAGGTTGAACGCTTCGAGCAACAGGATCGCTCCGTCCAGGCTGGGGAGCGCCCAGCCCGCAGCGGTGGCGAGCAGGTCTTGATTTCCGCCGATCAGGCGACCGCTGACGTGTCCCGAGGTGGTGAGCGCTGACGTGGGCTCCGTCGGATCTGAAGAGATCACGACCGGACTGGTGGTGAACGCAGCTGATTCGAATGACGACGCCGACTCCTGACCGTGTCGAGCGACGCTCCACGCCGCACCGTGCAAGCCGACCAACCCGCACTCCTTCAGAAGCGCGAGTTGGAGGACCGTGATCTCACTGAACCCGACCACGAGTTTGGGATCGCGTGTGGCCGCCTGGATGTCGAGCAGGTCGGCGATTCGATACGCCCCCTTTCCGCCACGAGTAGCGATGATCGCGCGGACGCCGTCGTCAGCGAGCGCGTCGTTGACGTCGCGCAATCGGTCCTCGTCGCGGCCGGCCAGGTAGCCCCACTCGTCCAACACGTGCACGCCGAGTTCCACCGTGAGTCCCAGCCCGGTCAACCGTGCCTCCAGAGCGGCAACTTCGGCAGCAGTCGGAGTACTCGCCGGAGAAACAACGCGCACGCGGTCGCCCTGCTCGAGCCGTGATGGAACGAGGAACGTCACGACCACATGATTTCACGAAACGCAAGACAGCAGGCGCCAACGATGGCCGTCAGCCGGCAGCTGCCACGCTCCGGACCGCATGCACCCGTCCAAAAATTCTGCGTATTTCGAGAACTTCTTGGTGGCTGTGAGGCGCACCTCACGGCAGCCAGCGAGCTTGCGATGTCCTGACTGGCGACGGGACCGCTGACATGGCGTCGAGCTCGACTGCCGACCTGCTCGCTCCCTCTCTGAAGCCCTCGATGCCAGCCCCTCCGACGCGGGTTGAACACGAACATGTGTGTCTGTATCTCGTTGTTCAGGCACTGGTGTTCGAGTAGGATGATCTCATGTTCAGCGACGTGGTTGACGAGTTGGTCGGGTTGTCCGACGAGGAACTCACCGCTCGCATCGAGGCGAATGAGCTCACACGCCGGCAGCTCGACGCGGAGATGTCCGCCGCACTCGCCGTTGCCAAGTCACGCAACCTGTGCGGGGTTGCCGGCCATCGCTCGATGGCTGCGTTCTGCCGGGCGAAGCTGAACTGGTCGACCGCCGAGGCCGGGCGTCGTCTCGGGTTGGCGAGTGCGGTCAATGACGTCGGTGGCCTCGGCGACGCATGGATGGCAGGACGCTTCGGCGCCTCCCAAGCCACGAAGTTGTCCCTCGCCAACGGCAACGACCGAGTCAGCGATCAACTCGCGGACTTTGCCCCGCAACTCCTCGACCACGCCGAGAAGATGCCGTATCGGGACTTCGCCACGGCCGTCGATCACTTCGTCCAGCGTGCCGACGAAGACGGTGCTCACGATGACCGTGATCGGGCTATCGGCGGCCGGAATGCCCGGGTGGTCGACGTCGGTGGGGAACTCGACATCAGAGCGTCAGGCGGCGACGGGCTCGTCAGCGATGAACTGATGCAGATCCATCGCCACTTCGCCAACGCCGAATACCAGGCCGACCTCGACGCCCGTCGGCTCGAGCACGGCGATGCCGCCGACGCCTTCCCACTCCCCCGCACCGATCGCCAGCGCCGTTTCGACGCCATCGTGGCGATCTTCCGCGCCGCCAAAGCCGCATCCGAGGCAGGCATCACCGGAACTCCCGCGAAGCTGGTCGTCAACATCGTCATCGACGCCGACACCTGGGGTCGACTCCTCATCGCTGCCGACCTCGCCACCAACAATGATCTCGACGGCAACCCGCTCGACCCGTTCACCGGCCTTCCGGTCAGCGACCTCGACGACCTGCTCGGCGACGTCGTCGACAGGAAGTGCGAGACCACCGCCGGCGTCCCGCTACACCAGCACGACGTGTTGCGTGCAGCACTGTCGGGCCACATTCGGCGAGTCGTGATGGATTCCGACCGGGTGGTCATCAACATGGGCCGCCGGAAGCGACTGTTCACCGGCAACGCCCGACTCGCAGCCAAGCTGTCGGTGACCCGATGTGAGCGCATCGGCTGCGACCTTCCTGCGGAATGGTGCGACGTCGACCACGCGCAAGAGTGGAACAGCGACAACGGGCGTACCGATCAGGCGAACGCCTCGGTGCTGTGCGGAGTCGACAACAAGGACAAACACCGGTCCCGATGGCGAACCAGACGAGCAATCAATGGCTGCAGCTACACCTTCGGCCCCGACGGAGAGATCCTGCTCCCGGTCGGTGCCAGACCACCCGACTTCGTCGACGACGCCAGCGATATCGACGAAATCAAACGATCTGACGCAGACCACACCACTGATCTCGCCGACGATCCCGATGACCAGCCCGAACGGATCGCGCGGTTGACATCACTGGCTCAGCAACGCCTCGACGCTCTCCCCCGAGCCGGGTAGCGCCGCTTCGCCGGTCAATCCCAGGCATCACCACGCGACAGTGACCCGATCGCTCTCGACGCACAGCGTGCGACGACAGCAATCGGGTCACTTGTCAGCTCCCGTGTTCTGGTCTCGTCAGAGATCGATCGGACGGAGGACGCCGTACACGGTGTGCACGATGCCGTTCGACGCCTCGATGTCAGACGGGCGATAGATATACGCGTCTCGATCATTCCGGTCGCCGTCGATGACACGGCGGTAACGGACCTCGAGCTGTGTTCCAAGGAGCGTGTCAAGCGCGCCGGCGGCGTTCAGCTCGGCGACGGTCTTGGCCCCGGGAAGTACGTGGTACAGCAGCACGTCATCGAGCAGGCCTGGCTCCTCGGGCGACACGTAGCCGGTCGCCTCTGCGAGGAACTCGAACACGCCCTGCTCATCGATGTTGCGGTAGCCGAGGTCGATGGCGAGCAGGATGAAGGCGATGTCGGCCGGGGCAAACACCGTCACATCGTCGGCATTCGCGACAGCATCGACGAGATTCGTGGCCACGAGCGCTTCGCGCAGGATGTCATAGTCGAAGAAGTGCCGGTCGAAACCTTCACTGCCTGACGCATCGAGCACGATGTCGACGATGTTCGGGCCGACAGGCTCCTCGGGCACGGTCGGCGGCAGGTCGATCGGGCGCAGTACCCGGTCGACCGACTGGATGATGCCGTTGCCCGTCGCGATGTCCTGCGGGTCGATGATCGACGCGTCGGGAGCATTCAGATCTGCGTCGACCACAGTCGAGCCGTCGACGGTCACCGTCGCGTCAGCAAGCAACGTGGCGATCGGGCCGGCCGCAGCGAGGTCGGCTGCGGTCTGCGCTCCGGGTGCGACGTGATACAGCAACACGTCGGCAAGGATTCCGGGCTCATCGGCCGACTCGAAGCCGGTCGCTTCGGCAAGGAAACCGAACACCTCGGCTTCGGTCCCTCCGGCAAAGCCGAGGTCGGTCGCCAGGTCGGCAAAAGCAGCGTCGGTCGGGGCGAAGACGGTGATGTCGCTCGCCTCGGCCACAGCGGTCACGAGCCCGGTGGCGACGAGCGCCTCGCGCAAGAGGTCGTAATCGGCCGCGTCATCGTCGAAGCCCTCTGACCCGGACACCTCGAGAACAACATCGACGACCGTCGCCGGCAGCGGTGGTGCGACCGGATCGAGATCGATCGGCCGGAGCACACGGTTGACGGTCTGGATGATGCCGTTCGCCGCAACAAGGTTGCGCGGCCGACGGATTCGGGCGTCCCGGTCATCAGGATCGTTGTCGATGACCCGGTTGCCCACCACTTCGACGGTCGCCCCTTCCAGCAGGGTCTCGATGGGATGTTGCCGCCGCAACTCGCGCACCGTCTTGGCGCCGGGTGACACGTGGTACAGCAGGACGTCGTCGAGCAGACCCGGCTCGGCCGCCGAGACGAAGCCGGTTGCAGCCGCGAGGAACGCGAACGCACCCTGCTCGTCACGACCCTCGAAACCCAGGTCCCGTGCGAGTCGGACGAATGCCCGGTCGTTCGGAGCAAAGACGGTGATGTCGTCGGCGTCGGCCACTGCCTGGGCCAAGCCGGTCGCCACCAGAGCTTCGCGCAGCAGGTCGTAGTCGAGCGGGTCGTCGTCGAAGCCCTCGGCGCCCGAGACGTCGAGCACGATGTCGACGATGCCGGCAGCGTCAGCACTGTCGTCGCCGGATTGCGCCCCCGCGATTGCCGGGAGCGACGTCGCTCCGAGGGCGAGGCCGACGCAGAACGCCGAAGTGATACGGATGGGTTTCATGGTTCCTCCAAGTTGGGGTTGGTGAGATGGGGTTGGTGGGTTGAGATGGCTGTCGGGATGATCGATGTCGTGTGCCCGTCGTTACATGTCGGTCTTCCTTCGGAACCATGACGGCTTGCGGATGACGCGTTCTGTCGGACGGTCGAGCACTAGCGTCGGTCTCGTGAGACTCCGGGATCGCTTTTACACACCCAAGACGGCCAAGGCGATTCTCTCGTGGCGCATCCTGCTGGGGATCGGCGTCGCTGCCGGAGGGATCCTCCTGGGCCTGAATCCAGCGCTCGCCATCGCCTTCGGAGTCGTCGCGTACACCCTTTCGGTCGGCGCCGCCATGCCCCGCGATCAGCGCCGCCGTGTCGACCCGTTCACCGTGCAGCAGCCGTGGCGCCAATTCGTTCAGGGAGCACAACAGGCAGCCATGAAGTTGCAGCAGACGATCGATGCGGCGACCGACGGGCCGGTGAAAGATCGCATGCGATCGGTGCGCGAAAAGCTCGAACACGGGATGGACGAAACCTGGCAGATCGCTCGGCGCGGCCACGAGATCGATCAGGCGATCCACCGGCTCGACCCGACAGCCCTGCGTTCGAAACTGAGCACGTTGCAGGCAACGAACGACGCCGATGCGGCGATTGCCTCGATCGAAGCGCAACTCGAGAGCGTCGACCGACTCAAGGACCAGTCGACCCGGGCCGAGAATCGGCTGCGGTTGGCACAGACCCGGCTCGATGAACTCGTCGCCCGTGCAGCCGAAGTCAGCATCGGCGCCGGTGACACCGACCAGTACGAACACGACGTCGAAGACCTGGTCATCGAACTCGAAGGGCTGCGGCTGGCTGTCGAGGAGACCCGCACGGCGTGAGCAACCTGCTCAAGAGCAACCTCGTCGTTGCCGCCGGCACGGCGGTCTCGCGCGTCACCGGGATGCTCCGGGTCACGGTGCTTGCAGGCGTCGTCGGCAGCAATGCGCTGATCGATGCCTACGCCAACGCCAACGAGTCGCCGAACGTCGTGTACGAGTTGCTCCTGGGTGGTGTGCTCTCGGCGACCCTGGTCCCGCTCTTTTCGACATTCGCCGAAGACGACGACGAAGCCAACGGACGCGAGTCCACCAATGTCGTCATCACCGTGGCGATCGTGCTGCTCTCGGTACTCACGTTCCTCGCCGTTCTCGCAGCACCGCTGATCTTCCGACTGTTCTCGCTCAACATCGCCGACGGAGTCGACCCTGATCTGTTCCGCACGGTCGGCACGACGCTGTCGCGCATCTTCCTGATCCAGATCTTCTTCTACGGCTTGGTGGGCCTGGCGAATGCGTTCCTCAACTCCCGTCGAAAGTTCTTCGCGGCTGCGTGGAGTCCGGTCCTGCCGAACCTCATCATCATCGTCACCCTGCTCTCACTCCCCGATCCGACGGGCGGAGCATGGACGCTGAACGACGTCATCACCGATTCCCGCCTGCGACTGACGCTCGGCTGGGGCGCAACGCTCGGCATCGCCGCCATGGCGATCACCCTGATTCCTGCAGCGCTGTCGACGGGCTTCAGGTTCCGCTTCGATTGGCAGCCGAGACATCCGGCAGTCAAGCGGCTGCTCGGCCTCTCGTTCTGGACCTTCGGTTTCGTCGCAGCGAACATCACGGCGCTCGTGGTGGTCCGCAACCTGACCGAGCCCGGTTCAGCCGACTCCTTTGCCTACCTTGCGGCCTTTACGTACTTCGTCCTGCCGCAGGGTCTGCTCGGCGTGTCGATAGCCACGACCTTCCAACCCGAGCTGGCTCGATCCGTCGCCCGCAAGGACAAGGCGTCGTTCATCTCGACCATGTCGCTCGGCGTGCGGATGACCGCCCTGCTGACCATCCCGGCCGGCGTTGGGCTGTTCGTGCTCCGACGACCGTTGACCGGTCTGCTGCTGGAGAACGGCCAATACGGATCCGACGGGGCATTCAACGCCTCGCGCGCACTCGGCGGCTTCGCGCTCGGGCTCGGCGCGTTCTCGATCTACCTGTTCGTCCTGCGAGGGTTCTACGCCCACAGGGACACCAAGACAGCCTTCAAGGTCAACGTCGTCGAGAATGCGATCAACATCGCGCTCGCCTTCCTGCTCGTCGGCACCTACGGAATCCTCGGGCTCGGCGCAGCGTTCGCTCTCGCCTACGTGATCGCCGCGTTCTGGGTGCTGCAGATCATGAGCTACAAGGTGCCGGGCTTCGAGGTGCGACCCATTCTCTGGAGCCTGTGGCGGATGATCGTCGCTGCGGCAGCAATGGGCGAATCCGTGTGGTTCATCACCCGCAACGTCGGCGGCAATGTCGGTGTCGATGCACTCCTGCGCCTCGTCGTCGGCGCCGTCGTCGGGGTGATTGTCTACTTCGGTCTCCTGGCCACGATGGCCGCGCCCGAGATCGACGCACTCAAGCGCCGGCTTCCGGGTCGCGCCGATGCCACCTGAGCACCAGCGCGTCACCGTCGGAGACCAACGCCCACGATCATGATGATCGTTCGTATACCGCCGTCGGCCGGAGGGTATTAGGCTGTCGGCCATGTTCAAGTACATGAAGAAGCAGTGGAACTACCTCGTGGCGAAGCTGACCGGCCGCTTCAACGAGAACGCCGATCCAAAGGTGCAACTCGAGCAGGCCATCGGCCAGGCCCAGACACAGCACAAGCAGCTCAAAGAGCAGGCTGCCAACGTGATCGCCGGCCAGAAGCAGGCCGAGATCCGCTTGAACAAGAAGATGACCGAGCTCGAAAAGCTCAACGGCAACGCCCGCCAGGCGCTGATCATGGCATCCGATGCCCAGAAGGCCGGCAACGCCGACAAGGCAGCCCAGTACACGAGCGCCGCCGAGACGATTGCCGACAAGCTGCTCAGCGTCGAATCCGATGTCGAATCGCTCAAGGCAATGGTGCTCGAATCGGCGCAGGCATCGGATCAGGCCAAGGCTGCGGTCAAGCAGAACAGCCGGCTCCTGCAGGAAAAGATTGCCGAGAAGTCCAAGCTGCTCAGCCAACTCGAGCAGGCGAAGATGCAAGAAGAGATGAACTCGGCCATGTCGTCGCTCACCGAGACCGTCGGCGATGACGTTCCGACGTTGAACGAGGTCACCGAGAAGATCGAAGCCCGTTACGCCAAGGCCAAGGCGTCGGCCGAGCTGACCGATGTCAGCGTCGAAAGTCGCGTCCTGGAAATCGAGCAGGCCACAGCCAACGTCGAGGCGCAGGGCCGCCTCAGCGAGCTCCGTGCCGAACTCGGACTCGACAGCGCGACTGCCGAAGTGCCCGCTCCTCCACAGACACAGCCACTCCCCGCACCCGAAGCCTGAATCGGGCCGGCATCACCCGCCGGTGAGCGCTGAGACCACCGTCGACATCCAGCTCTCACCGCAAGTAATGGACACTGACATGGTCGGTTATGGTTCGAGGATCACGAGGTCGTCGCGATGGACGACTTCGTGCAGCACGCCGGCCGGGAGTTCGCTGGTGTGCACGCCGAGTGCCAGCTCGAGTGTTGCTGATGGCATGGTCGCCATCCCACGTGCGAAGGGCACCGCGCTCGGGTCGATGATGTCGACGACATCGCCTCGTTCGAAGGGGCCATCGACCCTGATCACACCAGCGGGGAGCAGGCTGTTCGGCCGGTCGGTCAGGGCTGACCGGGCACCGGCGTCGACCTGCACGTGACCCTTCACTTCAGCAGCAAAGGCAATCCAGAGTTTGCGCGCCGACAACGTTCGGTCGAGCGGTGCGAACGTCGTACCGACCAGTTCGTCAGAGACCGCACCGGAGAGCACGCCACGGCGGCTCGCCCGTGCGATGACGGAGCGAATTCCCGACCAGGACGCCATCCGGGCAGCGGTGAGCTTGCTGGCCATGCCACCGCTCCCCCTGCCGCTACCACCATTGTCGGCGTCGATCGACAGCAGCGGGTCGTCGGCCTGCACGAGCGGCACGAGTGTCGCCGAACTGTCGGTCCGGGGGTCTGCGGTGAAGACCCCATCGGTGTCGGTGAGCAGCACCAGGACGTCGGCACCGACGCCGTTGGCGATCAGCGCGGCGATGCGATCATTGTCCCCGTAGCGCAGCTCATCGTTGGCTATGGCATCGTTCTCGTTGACGATCGGCACGCAGCCGAGATCGAGCAGGCGGTTGACCGTCGAACGCAGGTGCAGGTACTGCGTGCGATTCACGAAGTCCATCGAGTCGACGAGGAGCTGAGCGCCGACGAGGCCATGCTGATCGAGTTCGGTGTTGTACGCCCCGACCAACCGGCTCTGACCGGCAGCCGAGATCGCCTGGAGGGTAGCCATGTCGGTCGGCCGAGCATCCAGACCGACCGCCGTCACCCCGGCGGCCACGGCGCCCGACGAAACCACAATCACCTCGTGACCCTGGGTTCGCAGCACGGCGACTTCGTCACAGAGCTTGGCGATTGCGGACCGGTCGATTGCTCCGTTGTCGTCGGTCACCGAAGCGGTACCGATCTTTGCCACGACGCGCATGTCAGACGTCGGGCGAGTACTCGAAGCTGAACCCGTCGATCCAGATCACGTCGCCGTCCTCGGCTCCGGCCTTGGCGAGCATCTTGGGCACACCGAGACGCTCGAGCCGGTGATCGATGTACGACAGCGCTTCGGGTGTGGTGACGTCGTTGAGCGCCACGATGCGCTCGACCTCCCGGCCCACCAGGCGGAAGTGGCCCGGCTCGACCACCTCGACTGCGGCGCCCTTGGCCTCGGGCCGGATGGTGACGACGCTGTCGTCGTGCTCGACAGCCTGGCGCGCATCGTGCACTCGTCGGGCGAGCTTGCCCACCAGGTCGTTGAGGCCCTGGCGAGTGACCGAGGAGATGACATCGCCGGTCCAGCCGAGCATCTCGAGTTCATCGGTTTGGATGGCGTCACCCTTGGTGCCGACCACGACGCGGGGCCGATCGAGCAAATCGGGCTGATACTGGCCCAACTCCTGCAGCAACACGCGTTCCTGCTCCTGCGGCGACACGCCGTCCATCGGCGCAAGGTCGACCATGATGCACAGCACTAACGCCCGCTCGATGTGTCGAAGGAACTGATGCCCGAGTCCCTTGCCCTCACTGGCACCTTCGATCAGCCCCGGTATGTCGGCCACCACGAACTCGGTGTGCTCGTCGAGTGCCACGACGCCGAGGTTCGGTTCGAGGGTCGTGAACGGGTAGTTCGCGATCTTCGGCTTGGCTGCCGAGATGACGCTGATCAGCGTCGACTTGCCGACGTTCGGGAAGCCGACGAGCGCGACATCGGCCATGAGCCGGAGCTCCATCTTCAGCCACCGTTCCTCGCCGTGCTCGCCCTGCTCGGCGAAGCTCGGAGCCCGGCGCTTGTTCGACAGGAACTTGGCATTGCCGCGTCCACCGCGTCCGCCCTGGACGGCCATCCAACGGTCGCCCTGGTTGACCAGCTCAGCGAGCAGGTCGCCGCTGTACATGTCAGAGATCACGGTGCCGATCGGTACGGCGATCTCGAGCGACTCGCCGCGACGGCCGTGCATGTCCTTGCCCTTGCCGTGTACGCCGCTGCCCGCCTTGCGGTGCGGGTAGTCGCGAAAGGCCAGCAGTGAGGCCACGTTGTGGTCTGCGACGAACCAGATGTCGCCGCCGTTACCGCCATCGCCGCCATTGGGGCCACCCATGACCACGGGGCCCTCACGCCGGAAGCTGACGCAGCCGGCGCCACCGTCACCTGCCTTGACATTGAGTTGGCACTCGTCGACGAACTGGGACACAGTGACGAGGCTAACGGCGTCCTCTGGCCCTACCCTGATGCGATATGGACGACCTGCCTTTCGCAGACCACTACCGCGATGGAGCCGATGAGCGTGCGGACCGGTGGGCGTCGACCATGGCTGGGCATGCGGACGCCGGCGTGGTCTTGGCTCACGCCGACTCTGACGCACGCATCGGCGCGACCACGATCCTCACCCGCAAAGCTCGCGAGGAACGAGAAGAGCTCCTCCTTGCCGAGCACGCCACCCGCGCCCGCGGCGCGGGTGAACGGGCGATCGAGGAGGATCCGGACCCGCACCGGACCTGCTTCGAACGGGACCGCGACCGCATCCTCCACGACTCGTCGTTCCGGCGTCTTGCTGGCAAGACCCAGGTGTTCGTGTTCCCCGAGGACCATCAGCGCACACGAATGACGCACGCCCTCGAAGTCGCCCAGGTCGGCCGTTCGATCGCCACGGCGCTCAGCTTGAACGTGCCACTCGTCGAGGCCATGGCGATCGGCCACGACTGCGGCCACGGACCCGGTGGGCACGCCAGCGAGGACGCACTGTCGCCATACCTGGACGGCGGTTTCGACCACGCCCCGTGGGGCGCCGACGTGACGCTGCAACCGCTCAACCTGTGTGCGCAGACCCTCGATGGGATCCGGAATCACTCGTGGAGCCTTCCCGCCCCGCAGACTCCGGAAGGTGAGGTGGTCTCGTGGGCCGACCGCATCGCATATGTGTGCCACGACTTCGAAGACGCCGTGGCGACCGGGATCGTCACCGAGGACATGCTGCCCGATGTCGTCGCCGAACGTTGCGGCCGCGACCGATCGACCCAGCTCGGCACCTTCGTCCGGGCCGTCATCACCGGGGCAGTCACATCCGGCCAGGTCGGAATGACACCAGACATCGCCGAGGCCCTCGCTGCATTCCGCAAGTTCAACTACGAACAGATCTACATGCGCCCGGCCAGTGTCCGCCAGAGCGACGCGGTCGTCGCCCTGCTCCGGGCGCTCGTCGAGCACTACGCCGACCGACCCCACGCGCTCCCCCAGGCAACCACCACCGCCGTTCTCGGTTCCAGTATCAAGGTCGCCCACATCGATGCCGGAAGCACCGAAGCGCTGCGTGCGGCTGTCGGATACGTCGCCGGGATGACCGACCGGTATGCCTGCCAGCAGGGCCTCACCCAGCTCAACTGGGACCCGACCAAGCTGCCCGCCACGGTCGGAATGTGAAGCTGGGCTCAGACTCCGTCCAGGAACAGAGCACGGATGCCGAGCCCCATGATGAAGAGGCCACCACAACCGTAGAGCAGGTACTGCTTGTCCCTGATGAACGGGCTCGAGCGGTAGCTGTAGAGCATGCCGACCGCCACGATCGTGGTGAAACCATAGAGCGCATGGAAGTCATCGAGCATTCGGCCTTCCTCGTTGGCCAACACCACGCCGACGATCGCCACCGCGAAGACGGTCAATTGCGCTGCACCGGTCGCCCACCAGAGCGCGCTCACACGGAATCGTTCCACGTACTGGGCCGTCAGCGCCCACAGCCCCACGGCGGCGTTGGACCCGATCAGAATCCATCCGAGGATGTTGTGCAGGTCGATCACGTGGGAAAGAACCATCCCTGGCGCATCGGTGGCTCGACGCCACGTTCGATGTAGGACTCGGTGCCGAACATCGCAGCGAACGCCTCGGGCGGCATCTCGAGGAAGAACGACTGATCAGAGATCTGGCTGCGGTGGCAGGTGATGGCCGCCCGCTTCTGGTCGACGTAGTCGCTCACGTCGACTTCGAGGGTCAGCTCGGCTTCGGGCATTCCGAACGGGTTTCCGTCGTCTGCGGGGCCCGCCGGGTCGAACGGCTCCTGCTCTGCATCGCCGTTGCCGCCGCTGCTGTCACCGTCGTCGCCGCTCGAAGACGCGGACGTGCCCGCTTCCCGGGCTGCTTGCATCATCGTGACGACCCGGTCGCGATTCATCGTCGCTTCGAACAGCTGGATCTCGTGGCCCTCCGCCAGTAACAGGTCAGCTGCGGCGTGGCCGACATCGTGCACCTTGATGTGGTCGGGATGGCCGTAGTTGCCGTGCCAGTCATACGCAGTCACCACGTCGGCGCATTCTGTGCGCAAGATGGCGGCGAGTCGTTCGGCCGCTTCGGACAGATCGGCCTGGAGGAAGCACGCCGGGTCGGCGTTCTCGTCCCAGCCGGTCATTCCCGAGTCCTTGTATCCGAGGAACTCGACACGATGGGCACCGAGTGCGGCGATCGACGCCTCGGTCTCGGCGCGACGACGCTCCGCGAGTGTTTCACCGTCGGCCAGGTCGTCGGGCACTTCACCATGATCGCCGTCGGTGGCAACGACGAGAATCACCCGATGACCCTCCGCTGCGGCGCGCGCCATCGCTCCCCCGGTGGCGATTGCTTCGTCATCGGGATGAGCGTGGAAACAGACCAGGGTCGACATCGCCTTCAGTGTGGCACCCGACCGCCGCGGTCCCTACTCGGCGTGCCGCACGGCGCCTGATTCGAGCAGCGCCGCCACCCGGTCCGAGGCGAGACCCCAATCGCTGAGGACGTCCCGGGTGTGCTCGCCGGGGTGTGCCGGGAGCTGGGTGACTGCAGCAGCGGTGCGGCTGAAGCGCGGGGCCGGTGCGGGTTGCGTTACACCACCCAACTCGATGAAGGTCTCCCGTTCGACGTTGTGCGGATGCTGCGCGGCCTCGCTCATCGTGAGGACCGGGGCGAAGCACACATCGGTCATCTCCATCAGCGCGCACCACTCGTCACAGGTCTTGGTCTTGAAGAGCTCTGCGATGCGGACCTTGAGTTCAGGCCACTGCGTCGGGTCCATCTGCCGGGCGAACTGATCGTCGCCCTCCAAGCCGGTCAGGCGCATCAGTTCCGCGTAGAACTGCGGCTCGATCGACCCGATGGAGATGTAGCGGCCGTCGGAGCACTCGTACACGTCATAGAAGTGAGCGCCGGTGTCGAGCAGGTTGGTGCCTCGGCTGTTCTCATCGAAGATTCCTGCTGCCTTGAACGACCAGAACATGGTCATCAGCACCGCACTGCCATCGACCATGGCCGTGTCGACGACCTGGCCCTGGCCGCTGGAGGTCGCTTCGAGGAGCGCTGCGACGACGCCGAGCGCGAGGAACATGCCGCCGCCGCCGAAGTCGCCGACCATGTTGAGCGGTGGCGTGGGCCCTTCGCCTGCGCGTCCGAAGTGGGCCAGTGCACCCGCCAGTGAGATGTAGTTGATGTCATGGCCTGCGGCACTCGCATACGGGCCGTCCTGACCCCACCCGGTCATGCGACCGAAAACGAGCTTCGGATTGCGCTCCAGGCAGACGTCGGGACCGACACCGAGGCGTTCCATCACACCGGGACGGAAGCCCTCGATGAGTGCGTCGGCTGATTCGACGAGATCGAGCAGTGTCGCGACGCCGTCAGGATGTTTGAGGTCGATGGCCACGTTTCGTCGGCCGCGCAGGCTGACGTCCCCCGCAGGCGTTTCGGGCGCAGCCCCGCGCACAGCACCCGCACGCTCGACGCGAATGACTTCGGCGCCGAGATCGCTGAGCAGCATCGCCGCAAAGGGCCCGGGGCCGATTCCGGCGATCTCGATGATTCGGTGGCCGGCGAGTGGTCCGGGCATGAGTGTCTCCTAGAAGCTGTTGGCGGGATGGTTCGACGAGCTGTTCGACAGCGCGCTGGTGCGGACGTGTCCGCCGATTGCCTCGGCGAAAACCGGGGCGAGTGCACCGGGAAGGTCGTGGCCCATGTCGGACACGAGCAGGTGCACCGAGCCGTCGATCAGTGCTGCGGTCTGTTCACCGCCGGACGGAGTGATCAGTTCGTCGTCACGACCATGAATCACGAGGGTGGGAACGGCAAGTTCGCGGACTCGTTCGCTGCGATCACCGGTTGCGTAGATCGCTGCGAGCTGACGGGTGAACCCCTCGGGATAGAAGATGCGGTCGAACTGCATCGCCGACCGCTGCTTGGTGTCCTGCTCGGAGTAGTACTTCCTCGACAGCCAGACCTTGGCCCGCACGGCGTCGGCGACGTACTGCTCGCGTTCGGTGGCCGGTGGGGCGAGCAGAGCGTTCCGGGCCTCGGCCGACGGTTGCCCGAACTTCGGGTCACCGGGGCTGCTCATGATCGACGTGAGACTCGCCACACGATCAGGATGCTCGATCGCCATCATCTGCACGATCATCCCGCCCATCGACACCCCGGCGACGTGCGCTCGCTCGATGCCCAGGTGATCCAGGAGACCCATGCCATCGGCGGCCATCTCGCTGAGCGTGTAGGGCACGTCGGCACGTCCGTGCTCGATCATGTCGCCGAGCACCTGCATCGGGTCGACCAGTTGACCGTCCAGCTTGGATGACAACCCGACGTCGCGGTTGTCGTAGATGACCACGTGCAGACCTTGAGCGACGAGGGCGTCCAGCAGCACGGGTTCCCACACGATCATCTGGCTCGTGTAGCCGTTGACCAGGAGCAACGTCGGCTCGACGGGATCGCCGAACGACTCGTACTCGAGTTCGATGCCAGTTCGGAGAGCACAACGGGCCATGGTGCGCAGTGTTGCAGAATCGAGCCTGTACCTTCTCAGCGTGTCCGAAACGAAGCGTGTCCATGCCCCAGGCCGAGTGAATCTCATCGGCGAACACACCGATTACACGGGGGGTCTCGCCTTCCCGATGGCCATCGACCGCGGGACCACGCTCACCTACACCGCCCATGCCGACTCGATCGAGTTGACCTCTGGCGATGCCCCCGGCCCCCTGTCGATTCCCGTTCCGTTCGACGGCGACCCGGCAACCGTCGAGCCGCACTGGGGTTCCTACATCGCTGCCATGTCCACCGAGGTCGACGGCGCACACGGGCTGCGCGGTCACATCGTGTCCGACATCCCCGCCGGGGCGGGCCTGTCGTCGAGCGCAGCGCTCGAGTGCGCCATCGGCCTCGCGTTGGGTTTCGATGGCACTCCGCTCGAACTGGCCCAGGCGGCGCGCCGGGCTGAGCATCGCGCCACGGGCGTGCCGACCGGCATCATGGATCAACTCTCGATCGCATCGGGAGTCGCTGGGCATGCCACGCTGATCGATTGCCACACCCTCGAGGTGACGCCTCACGTGGTTCCCGATGACATCGACGTCGTCGTGAAGTTCATTGCGCACCGCACATTGAAGGGCTCCGCATACGCCGACCGTGTGGCCGAGTGCGAGCGAGCCGAGGCCGAAATCGGCCCGCTCCGTCTCGCGACACCAGATGATGCCGAACGGGTCGCTGACGACGTCGCACGACGTCGGGCGCGCCATGTCGTGGCGGAGAACCAGCGTGTGCGTGACTTCGCTCACGCGTTGGCCGCAGGCCGCTTCGCGGAAGCCGGTCGCATCATGACCGAGGGCCACGGCAGCCTGCGCGACCACTTCGATGTGTCGACTCCCGAGATGGACGCTGCCGTCGCTGAACTCGGGGCGTGCACCGGCGTGTTCGGGGCGCGCATGACCGGTGGCGGCTTCGGCGGCTGCATCGTGGCGATCTGCGAACCCGAAGCGATCACCGACGGCTGGGTCGTCAAGGCCTCAGCCGGCGCCCGTCACCTCGACTGAGCCCCGCCCGCTGCGAGTGCAGCGTGCAGGCGCCCGACTGCGGCCGATGTCCGACTGCCCCACCAGAACAGGTCCTGGCCGTCGACACGCACGACGGCCGACGATGGCGCAGCGGCGCGGAGCTCGTCGAGGTGAGCATCGCTGAACGCGTACGGCTCGCTCGGCACGGCGATGACGTCAGGGCCCCACCCGGCGACATCGTTGAGCGACACCTCCGGGTACGGAGCCGTGAGTTCAGCGGTGACGAGCGTGCAACCCAGGTGGTCGAGCAGCGACGCCCCATAGGTCTGCTGGTTGATCGACATCCACGGCCGGCGCCAGATCGGAACGAACACGGTGAGACCCAGCGAATCGACAGCCGGCACAGCAGCCGTCGGTGGTGCCACGCCGAGCAGCGCCGCAAGATCCCCCACCACTTGAGACGCCGAACCGAGATCGGTCACATCGCTGACGAAGAGTTCGATGCCGGCCGCGGCGAGCGCGTCGGCGTCCTCGCTGCGGTTCTCTTCTTGATCCAGGACGACGAGGTCCGGGGCCAGCGCAACGATCGCTGCGATGGCGGGGTTCTTGGTGCCCCCGATGTGAGCGATGTCGGGTTGTTCGCAGAATCGTGTGCAGGCCACCACATCGGCGCCGAGGTCGAGCAATGTCTCCGTGCTCGACGGCACGAGACTGACGAATCGCATCGAGCCGCGCCTCAGCTGCCGAGCAGCTTGTCCTTCTGCGACTGGAACTCCTCCGCGGTCAGTGTGCCGCGCTCGAGCATCCCTTCGAGCTTCTCCAACTGGCTCGCCACGTCATCTCCGGACGAAGAGGAACCGGACAGGGTGAAGCGTCGTTTGTCGTTCTCCTCCTTCTGGGAGTGGATGATCTTCTGCACTCGGTCAGGGCGGCGGATGTCGGTGAACTCCTGTTGGCCGTCTTCACCGCCGGACTCGATCAGGAGGTCGCCCGAGCCGGTCATCCGTTCGAAGACGCTCTGGTTGAAGTGGATGGTGTTGACGCGCTCCAGCGGGATCTCGATGCCCATCTTCGACACGACGCCGGAGCGGAAAATCAGACGGTCAGAGGTGATGACGAAGTTGGTGGTGATCCACTTGAGATAGCGCACGACGACCCAGATCATGCTGGCGATGATCAGCACGATGACCAGGTAGACGAGCAGGGTCCGGAGCGTGCCCGTGCCGTCGGTGAACACCCGGGTGAGGATGCCGAGGATGATCGAACCGACGAGTGCTGCCACTGGCTCTGAGAAGTACCACCAGTGCGGGTGGAGGTCGACCGCGATGGTCTCGTAATCGTTGAGCAGCTTCTTCGGGTACGGCATGATGACAGCGTATCCACAGCGGACGTAGGGTGATTGACGTGGACGCCGACGCACTCCTCGCGGATCTCGATCCCGATCAGCGCGCTGCGGTCACTGCTGACTCGCATCTCGTTGCCGTGATTGCGGGTGCCGGTTCGGGAAAGACACGGGTACTCACCAGACGGATCGCGTGGCGTATCGCCACCGAACAAGCCGTCGCCCGCCACACCCTCGCACTGACCTTCACCCGCGAGGCTGCTGGGGAACTGCGACGACGCCTGACTCGCCTCGGAATGCGCGAGCGCGTCGAAGCGGGGACATTCCACTCGGTCATGCTCTCCGTGCTCAAGCAACGCTGGGACGACACCGGACGCCGACCGCGCAACATCGTCGCCGATCGTCGGCGCCTCGTCGGCGAGGTCCTCGATCCATCGCAACGCCGCAGCGTCGACGGATTCGTCAACGAGATCGACTGGGCGACCGCTCGCGGGGTCGACGCCGAGCGATACGCCGTCGCAGCACGTCGAGCGCAACGGCGCCCGGCCGCCGGAACCGAACGGGCGACCGCAGTGTTCGCTGACTTCGAACAACTCAAACGCAAACGCGGGACCATCGACTTCGACGACGTGCTGTCGCTGGTGATCCGGGACATAGAGCAGGACCGGGCGTTCGCCGACTCGCTTCGGTGGCGTTTCCGTCACCTCCTGGTCGACGAAGCCCAGGATCTCAATCCGCTCCAGCACCGCCTCGTCGACCTGCTGCGTGCCGAGCGCGATGACCTGTTCCTCGTTGGTGATCCGGCGCAGGCCATCTACGGCTTCAACGGCGCCGATCCTGCGCTCCTCGTCGACGTCGAGACTCGATTCCCGGGAATCGAGATCGTCCGACTCCCCGTCAATCATCGCTGCACACCCCAGATCGTGCGGGCAGGCATCCACGTGCTGTCCAGTGGCGGCCAACCGACCGATCTTGTGTCGAATCGCGGCGACGGGCCCGCTGTCGAGCAGTTCGTCGGCGCCGATGCCGACGCCGAGGCGCGCCGAATCGCCGATGACGTCGTACGAACCGACCCTCGCCTCGTGCGAGGCAGCGAGGTCGCCGTGCTCGCGCGGACCAACGCCCAATTGACGCTGATCGGCAAGACCCTCGAGGCCCACGGAATCGCAGTCCGGCGATCCGCCGCCGCCGCCGGTACCCCGCTTCAAGCTGCAGTCAGGCAGGTGTCGACGCTCGGTTCCGCGTCGCAGCTGCGAGCCTGGGCGCACGACACCCTCGATGCCCACGATGCCCTCATCGCAGTGCGCGCCGAACAGGCCGCCGTTGCTGATCGGCCCGACGCCCGCGTTGACAAGGCCGTCGACGATCTCGCGGCCGAGCGTCGCGTCGCCGCGGCACTGCTCGACTACCTGCGTGACCAGCAACTCGGCAACGGTGCTGGGTTTCGCGCATGGGTGGCGATGACCAACCCGTTCGACGATCAGTCCGACGGCGGCGTCGACCTGCTCTCGTTCCACGCGGCGAAGGGCCGCGAGTGGCACACCGTGTTCGTCACCGGAGTCGAGTCCAGTCTCGTGCCGCACAAGTCGGCGACGACCAGCGACGCGAGAGCCGAAGAGGCTCGTCTGCTCTATGTCGCGTTGACACGCGCCTCGGACCGGCTTGCGATCACCCACGCTCAACGACGCGGCGGCTACGCCCGCACAGTCAGCCCATTCGTCGCCGACCTGGACCTCGCCGAGCCCGCAGCGGCTTTGCTTCCCAGCGAGCTCAGGACCCGACGACGCGCACGCGTGGACCCGACGCTCGAAGCCTTGCGGACGTGGCGGACCGACGCTGCACGACACGCAGCGATCATCCCGACCCAGCTCTGCAGCGACCGCGACCTGAACTCGATTGCACGGTCGAAGCCGAACACCGTCGAGGCGTTGGAAGCAGCGACGTCATTCGGGCCGATCATGGCGGCGCGACTCGCCGCGTCGATCTTCGATGTGATCGATCAGTCGACGTCGACCATGACCGGCGCGTGATCGCTGGGCGACTTGCCCTTGCGTGAGTTCCGGTCGACCACACACCAAGTGGCACGATCCATCACCGACGCGCTGCACATCAGCAGGTCGATACGCATCCCGCGCCCCTGATGGAAGTCACCGCCGCGGTAGTCCCACCAGGAGTACATCTTGTCGCCATCATGGAAGCGACGGAACGCATCCGTCAGCCCCCACGCTTCGAGCTCGGCGAGTCGATCGCGCTCAGGCTGGCTCACGTGCGTTGCCCCGACCATCTTGGTGGGGTCGTGCACGTCGCGGTCGTCGGGAGCGATGTTGTAGTCGCCACCGATGATCACGTCCTGGTCGGGTGAGGTGTCGGCATCGAGGTGTTGCACCAGTCGGCCGAGCCAGTCGAGCTTGTAGATGTAGTGGTCGTCGTCCAGCGAACGACCATTCGGGACGTAGACGCTTGCAACCCGGATGCCGCCGCACGTCGCAGTGATGATGCGGGCATCGGGGTCGGGCTCGATGCCGTCGGCGAAGTTGCACACGACGTCGCTCAGACCGACCTTGGACAGGATGGCCACACCATTCCACTGTCCTTGACCGTGGTGAGCACAGCTGTACCCCATTGCTTCGAAGGCAAGCGTTGGAAAGGCGTCGTCGGCCAGTTTGGTCTCCTGGATGAGCACCACGTCGGGCTGTACCTCATCGAGCCATGCTTCGACCCGCTCTTGGCGGGCGCGTAGCGAATTCACGTTCCATGTCACGATGCGCATGCTCAGGCCTCCTTGGCTGCGGTGTTCTTGACAGTGCGCTTCTTGGCGGCGGTCTTCTTGGCAGTGCCCTTCTTCGGAGCTGCTTTCTTTGCCGCGCTCTTCTTGGCGGCGCTCTTCTTGGCGGCGGTCTTCTTCGCCGCAACTTTCTTGGCGACTGTCTTCTTGGCGGCGCTCTTCTTCGCCGCGGCTTTCTTGGCGATTGTCTTCTTGGCCACTGCCTCCTGCTTCGGAGCAGCCTGCTTGACCGGAGTCTTCTTCGCAGGGATTCGGTCGACGGTGCCGACCGCCGGCTGCGCAGCCGTCTGTGTCGAATCCGTCTTCTCGGTTGCGGTCTTCTTGGCAGCTGCCTTCTTCTTGGTTGCAGCCTTCTTGGTTGCGGTCCTCTTTCCGGCTGCTGTCTTCTTTTCGGCTGCGGTCTTCTTGGTTGCAGCCTTCTTCGAGGATGACCTCGTCGCAGTCTTCTTCGATGCTCCGGTCTCGGCGGGTCGGGCTGTGTCCTGGTCGTCTGCGAACTCGTCGAGAACTGACTCGTCGTCCTGTTCGGCTGCAGCTTCGGCAATCGCCTTGTCAGCCATGTCCGGGAGTGCACAGTCGATGCTGCGCCGGGCTCCGTTGAAGCTGACGACGACGACCTCGACGGTCTCGCCGACCTTCATGATCGACTTCGCACTCCGCGGCGTGGGATCTGCCATCATCCGCAGCGGGATGTAGCCGCGCGTCTCGTCACCCATCGTGATGTACGCCCCATGGGAGGAGTAGGAATCGACGGTACCGCTCACGTCGGTGCCGACCGGATGGTGCTCCACGAATTCGAGGAACGGCATCAACTCGTTGACGGGATCGCCTGCACGCGCTGCACGTTGCTCTCCCTGCCGATCGTTCTGGCGTGACGAGTTCTTCGCTGCCTGCTTCGTCGTTGCCTGTGAGGCCGCTGCCTTCTTCGCAGTCGGCGGCGGGCTCTTCGGGACCGGCATTGGACCACTCGCCTCGACGCTGCCGACACGCGCCGCCCCGTCGTCCTGACGGCTCCGGCCTCGTCCCCCGCGACTGCGTCCACGACCGGACCCCGTGTTCGAGCCACCGGAGCCACGCGTCGCCTTGCGGCTGATCGGGCCGCGCACCGGTGTTCGGGCGACCCAGACCCAACCGACGTGCGGGACGGGCTTGCCACCGACGAGCCTCCCCTCGTCGAACAACCAGTCGTAGTCGCCGTGGAACTCCTGGAAGGAATCGTTGGACAGCACCGTCGAGCCGGCCTTGTCAGCGATACCGAGCACGAAGGCATCGCCGCGACCGACGGCACCGGCGGGCGGCGCCACCAGTTCGTTGTTGGAGATGCCTGCTTCGAACTCCTTGGTCTCCTTCTTGTCGATCCGGTGGCCGAAGGTCGCGTCGACCACGACGGTGACCTCGGTGCCCGGGTTCTCATCCATGTAGCTCATGACGGCTTCGTTGAGCTGGGCCAGGGACGGCATCGACCGTCCTTCGGTGGCGAGGTTGGAGCCGTCGACGACGACGTGGGCGGGGCCCTGTTTGGCGTTCATTCTCGAATGTCTCGTTTCTGTGTGTGCGGGGCCCGACTCTTCGGGCCTCCGTGGCTGCCCGATGGGCCGCCGTGCGAGTGAGTCGACATCGCTGCGGGCACCGGCCGTGTTCGCACCAGGTGGCCCGCAAGTCGAGTCGAGACTTCGTACCGGACCATCGTAGGCTCCCCGACCATGATCAAGGCGGTTCTCTGGGACTTCGGCGGCGTGATTCTCTCGAGTCCGTTCGACGCGTTCAACGACTACGAGGTCGCACACGGCGTCCCGACGGACTTCATCCGGTCGGTGAACACCAACAATCCTGACAGCAACGCGTGGGCGCTACTCGAACGCAATGACATCAGCCCGGCCGAGTTCGACTCCCTCTTCGCAGCCGAATCAGCGGCGCTCGGCCATCGCATACCGGGTGCCGACATCTTGGCCTTGCTGTCGGGGTCCGTACGTCCCGAAATGGTCGCCGCCCTCGACGCCGTGATCGCGGCCGGCTATTCGACGGCCTGCCTCACCAACAACGTCGTGTCCGACGACACCGGCGCGACGAAGCGTCCCGACGTCGCTGCGGTGATGGACAGGTTCGACGAGGTCGTCGAGTCGAGCAAGGTCGGCGTGCGCAAGCCCGAACCGCGCTTCTACGAGATCGCCTGCGAGCTCCTCGGTGTCGAGCCGGCCGACTGCGTGTTCCTCGACGACCTCGGGATCAACCTGAAGCCGGCTCGGGCGATGGGCATGCAGACGATCAAGGTCGGCAAGCCCGCTCCGGCGATCGCCGAACTCGCCCAGATCCTCGGTCTCGCGCTCTGATCCGATCCGGACGAGAACTCTCTGCGCAGCTGTCGCCGCCCTCGTCCCAGCAGATTTTGTGTCAGCACAGACAGCAACCGCCGAGTTTGTCGCTGACACAAACCGCACCCCCGTGAAACCCGCAGATTTGTGTCAGCACAGACAGCAACCGCAGAGTTTGTCGCTGACATAAACCGCACCCCGGTGGACGCCCGCAGATCCGGGTGAGGCCTCAGGGGTGACGGGGGTCTGGTCGGCCGATCAGTCTTCGGACGGGGCGAAGAGCTCGTTCATCAGCTGGGCGAGTTCTTGGTCGTGAATGGCTTTGGAGCCGGTGGCCGGGCTCCCCGACGGTGCGCGTGCGACGTGGCGTAGGTCGTAGCCCTGGTCCTTGATCCGCCAGGTGTTGTGCTCGACGAAGTTCCAGGCGCCCATGTTCTCGGGTTCCTCTTGCAGCCAGCGCAGTTCCTTTGCGTTGGGATACTTCTTGAGAATCGCGAGCATCTGGTCCGTCGGCAGCGGGTACAGCTGCTCGATTCGGACCACGGCGACCGGTTCGTTGCGCTCGTCCCGAGCATCGATGGCATCCCAGGCGACCTTGCCGGAGCAGAACACGATGCGCTTGACGGCATCGGCATCGATGTCACCGGGGTCGTCGAGGACTTCGTCGAACGAGCCGGTGGTGAGGTCCTCGATGCGCGACCGCGTCTGCTTCATCCGGAGGCCGGACTTCGGCGTGAACACGATCAGCGGGGTGTGCCGCTCCGAGTGCACCTGGCGGCGCAGCAAGTGGAAGAAGTTCGCAGCGGTGGTGGTGTTGACGATCTGGGTGTTGTCCTCTGCGGCCAGTGTGAGGAACCGCTCGATGCGTGCTGAACTGTGTTCGGGGCCCTGGCCCTCGTACCCGTGGGGCAGCAACAGGACGACTCCGTTCTGCTGGTTCCACTTGTCCTCGGCCGCGACGATGTACTGGTCGATGATGATCTGGGCACCGTTGATGAAGTCACCGAACTGAGCTTCCCAGACGACGAGCGCTTCACGGTTGGCGTGGCTGTAGCCGTACTCGTAGCCCAGCACGGCGTACTCGGACAGCAAGGAGTCGAACACCCAGAACTGCGCATCGGCGTCGTCGAGGTGATCGAGCGGGATCCACGGCTCGCCGGTCTCGAAGTCGATCAGCGCCGCATGACGATGACTGAAGGTGCCGCGCCGCACGTCTTCGCCGGAGATCCGGACCGGATGACCCTCTTGGACCAGGGACCCGTAGGCCATGGCCTCGGCCAACGCCCAGTCGACCTCGCCGCTGGCGTACATCTGCGAGCGGGACTGAAACTGTTTGGCCAACTTCGGATGGACCGTGAAGCCCTCCGGGTAGTCGGTCAGCTTGTGGAAGATGGAATCCAGCTTGGACTTGTCGACGCCTGTTTCGATGTGCGGGAGCACGCCGACGGGTTGCGGCGGGCGTGCCGCGGTGATCGGGCCCGGATCGTGGGAGCGCGTCTCATCGAGTGCCTCCTGGAGCTTGCCGTGGAAGTCGGACAGGGCCTGCTCGGCTTCCTCCATCGTGATGTCGCCACGGCGCACGAGCGATTCGACGTACAACTTGCGGACGCTGCGTCGCTCGCCGATCGCCTTGTACATGAGTGGCTGCGTGTAGCTCGGGTCATCGCCCTCGTTGTGGCCGTGGCGGCGGTAGCACACCATGTCGATCACGACGTCTTTGTGGAACTCCTGGCGGTACTCCCACGCCAGGCGGGCCACCTTGACGCAGGCTTCCGGGTCGTCACCGTTGACGTGGAAGATCGGCGCCTGCACGGTTTTGGCCACATCGGAGCAGTAGATGGATGACCGGGCGAACTGCGGTGCGGTCGTGAAGCCGATCTGATTGTTGATGATCAGGTGGATCGTTCCGCCGATCCGATACCCGCCGATGTCACTCATCGCGAGACACTCCGCCACGACGCCCTGTCCGGCGAAGGCTGCGTCACCGTGGATGAGCAGCGGAAGTACGGGGTAGGTCCCGGCCGGCTCGATCTGGTCCTGCGCAGCGCGCACCATGCCCATGACGATCGGGTCGACGGTCTCGAGGTGGCTCGGGTTCGCTGCCAACTCGACGTCGATGTCGGCACCCGATGGGCTGACGTAGGTCCCCTTGATGCCGAGGTGATACTTCACGTCTCCGGAGCCCTGCACCGATGACGGGTCGAGATGACCCTCGAACTCAGAAAAGATGGCCTCGTGAGTCTTGCCCATGATGTTCGACAACACGTTGAGTCGGCCGCGGTGCGCCATACCCATCACGGCTGAATGCAGGCCGTCGTCGGCTGCGTGACTGAGGATCTCGTCGAGGATCGGAATCGCCGACTCGGCTCCTTCGATCCCGAAGCGCTTGGTGCCCACGTATTTCGTGGCGAGGAACTTCTCGAACGATTCGGCCGCGTTCAACCGCTCCATGATGCGGTACTTCTCGTCTTTGGTCGGCTGCTCGTGGACGTTCTCGACGCGCTCCTGCACCCACTTCTGCTCGTCGGTGCTCTGGATGTGCATGTACTCGACGCCGATTGTCCGGCAGTACGCGTCGCGCAACACACCGAGCAGGTCGCCGAGGCGCATCTTGTCGTCGCTGCGGGTCTTGTCGATGCCGCCGACACCGTCGGTGAGGAACTCCCGGTCGAGGTCCCAGATCGTGAGGCCGTAGGTGGCAGGGTCGAGTTCCGGCGGCATGTGCGGCTCTTTCCAGCGCAGCGGGTCGAGGTCGGCGATGCGATGACCGCGCACACGGTGGACGCGGATGAGCTTCGCGACGGCCATCTGCTTGGCCAGCATCGTCTCTTCGCGGTTCATCGCGCTGGTGTCGGGCCTCCACTTCACGGCCTCGTATGGCATGTCGAGCGACGCGAAGATCTCGTCGTAGAAGCCGTGCTCGCCGAGCAGCAGTTCGTGGACCCGCTTCAAGAACAGGCCGGACTCCGCGCCCTGGATGATCCGGTGGTCGTAGGTGCTGGTGACGGTGACGACCTTGCTGACACCGAGCGAGCTGAGGTTGCGTGTGTCGGCGCCCTCGAACTCGGCCGGGTAGTCGATGCTGCCGACACCGACGATCAGGCCCTGGCCGGGCATGAGACGCGGGACTGACTGCACTGTGCCGATACCACCGGGATTGGTGAGGCTGATGTTGGCGCCCTGAAAGTCGTCGACGCCGAGCTTGTTGGATTGGACCTTGCGGATGATCTCTTCATATGCGGCAAGGAATCCGTTGAAGTCAAGAGTGTCGCAGTCACGCAGGACCGGCACGAGCAGGGTGCGGCTGCCGTCGGCCTTTTGCTTGTCGACGGCGAGACTCATGTTGACGTGGTCGTTCTCGATGAGGCGGGGTTTGCCGTCCTCACCCACCGCATAGGCGTTCTTCATCACGGGCACTTCGTCGGCGATCGCCCGCACGATGGCCCAACCGATCAGATGGGTGAAGCTGATCTTGGTCTGACCCGAGCGTGCTCGGAAACCGTTGATCACCTTGCGGTTGACCTCGAGCAGCTTCGCGGGGACGTTGCGGAAGCTCGTGGCGGTCGGCACCTCGAGGCTGGCTTCCATGTTGCGCGCGATTGCAGCACCGGCACCACGGATCGGGGTACCGGGCTCGGGCTCGGGCTTGGGCTCGGGCTCCGCTGTGTCGGTGCTTGCGGCCGCGGGCGCAGGTTCAGGCTTGGCAGCCGGCTCTGGTGCGGGGAGCGGCTCGACGTCGGAGGCAACGCCGTGGACTTCGGCGTTCGCCTTGACCTGTGGTGATGCTGCGGCAGCGGCGGCGACGCTCGGGTCCTGGGAGTGATAGTCGGCAAAGAACTCCTGCCAGGACTCGCTCACTGCGCCTGGGTCCTGCACGAAACGCTCGTACATCTCCTCGACGAGCCACGAATTGGCTCCGAATCCGGAACTTTGAGCTTGATCGGCTGGTGCTGACACGACGTCAGGTTACTCCCCTGCTCGATGGCACCCCAGCCTGGGCAACGGCGGAGTCGAAGAAGTGGTGACTCCGACGCCCGACGGGCCCAGCCGACAGCTTGCGCTGTCGACCGGGCCCGTCACTCACCTGTCACTCACGGACTGGAGAGGGGTGTCCGTGTTGCGTCGTCAGTCGACGAAACCTCGGTCCGCCGGGACGTCGATCTTCACCGACTGCGTCGGGTAGGCAGGCGGCTCGGCAGGCGGCTCAGCAATCGGCGGATAGTCCGGATCGAGCGGGCCGTCGTCGACGGTGATCTCGACGAGGGTGAGCCCGAGCAATCCGGCGTCATCGGAGTGCGACACCGCACCGACGAAGGTGCCGTTGCTGAGCCCGCTCCACGACACGACCACCTCTCCGGTCGTGTCGACGACAGCGCCCGTGGGTGCAGCGTCGATCGTCAACGCTCCGGTCGATGGCGTTGCGGGGACATCCCACGTCGAGATGTTGAACTCGACGTCGCCGCCTCCGGTCTGCCAGCCGTGGACGTAGAGCGTCCAGTTGTCATCCGGCGGGAGTACGAACTCGAGCAACTCGTTGGTTCCGCCGGCGGTCGACGATGCAACGATGTCGCCCGCCGAGTTCGCCAGGAAGAGGTCGATGTCGACGTCCTCGTTCGGCACCGTCAACCCGTCAGGGCCGAGCGCGATCCGCAGGAATGCTGATCCGACGGTTGTAATCGGGACGGCAACCGTGCCGGCCGGGTCGGCCGGGTCGAAGGACTGGTCCGGGTCCTGGCCGACGACGCCGGTGTAGACCACCTCGGGCGACGGTCCATGGGCAGCGGCGGTGTAGTCGCCGGTGTAGCCGAAGCCGACCGGGAAGTCGACCGAGCCGTCGGTTCCGACGCCAGTGACCGAATCCGGGATGTCGAGCGCAGCAGCGCGAGCCGCGATCGGGCTGTACGCCTCGTAGCGACCGCTCTTCCAGGTGAGCGAACCGAAGGCCCACTCACCGATGGCCGCATCGACACTCGTGATCGTCACATCGAAGGTCGCCGACGCGCCCGGCTGGAGCCGGACTCGCCGGAGCGACACGCTCACGTCGAAACCGGCGGGCGCCTCGACGATCGGCCGGTACGTTCGCGTCCGGTCGGCCACCGAGGTGATCGTCCGCTGCACCGTCACGGAACCGGCCACGGCGCTCGCTCCGATCGAGGCGAGGTTGAGATCGCTCGCCGCGATCGATTCGCCTGCCGCCACCAATGCGCCGCATGTCGACGCCGGGTCGATGAAGATCGAGTCATCGGTGCCACACAGGAATGCGAAGTAGTCGAAGATCCCGGCGTCGTAGACGACGCCCGGATTGAAGATCGAGTTCTTCGCCGCGGCCCTGCCGCTCGGATCGACATGGCCAGCGCCCATGTCGAACGGATCAGCCGGAGTCGTGCCGTCTTCTTTGAACACGTCCTGACGTGACGTCGTCATCAATGCCGACTTGGCCATTGCTGCGGTCCAGTCGGGATGGGCCTGGCGCATCAGCGCGTACAGGCCTGCAACGTGTGGGCTCGACATCGATGTGCCAGAAATCGACTGGTACAACTGATTGCCCACCCCAGCGACCGGGGTGTTGCCGGCGAGGATGTTCGAGCCAGGTGCGGTCACGTCGGGCTTGATGATGTCGTTGGCAACGGGGTTCGAACCACGTGACGAGAAGTCGGCCATGACCGACCCTTGCGTCGGTCGGGCGGCGCCTTCGCTGATCGATGCGGTCGCTGCCGGTCCGAACGCTGCTGCGTACTCCTTGATGGCGCTTCCGGTGGTGAAGTTCACGTGTGTTGCCGGAAGGAAGTGCGAGTCAGTCACCAGTGCCTGAGCATCGTTCGGGTTGTACAGCACCATGCCGGCGCCGCCGGCATTGGCGACTGCGAGCCCCTTGTCGACGCGGGCGAACACACCGCGCAGACAGATCACGATCTTGTCGGTGACGTCATCGGTGAAGGGCACCGCTGGATCGCACAGCTCGTTGCCGAGGTCTGCGGCGTCGACGAGCGTCTTGGTGCCGCCGGTTCCGGGGGTGATGCTCACACCGGTCGCGATCTGAGCAATACCGAGTCGGACGATGTTGTTGTAGGTCCGGTCGTGAGTGCTGGCTCCGACGGAGGTGATCCACGGCACGGATGCCGGGCCGCCCATCGTCTCAGGGCCGGGGCCGCTGTTGCCTGCCGATGTCGCGACCCAGACGTTGGCGTCGGCTGCGAACAGGAAGGCGATGTCGGCGGGATCGGTCAGCGATGCACCGCCGCCGATCGAGTAGTTGATGACGTCGACGCCATCGGCCACTGCGGTATCGATGGCGCCAGCGAGGTCAGAGGTGAAGCAGCCGAGGTTGCCGCACACCGAGTACGAGATGACTCGAGCCCGGGGAGCGACTCCGCTGACCACGCCGCGATCGATGCCGAAGATCTCGGCGGAGACACCGGCATTGCCGGCCGCAGTCGAGGCGACATGAGTTCCGTGGCCGTCGTAGTCACGGGCCGAGTTGAACGTCTCGGGCCCGATCACCGACTTGTAGGCCACGCGCATGTCGCGCGCGCCCAGCAGCTTGTCGTTGCACTCGAAGCCGACGTCGTCCGGGTTGTAGGCGCTGTCGCCGAACTCGCACGGCACGTCGTCGAATCCCTCGAGGTCGCCGTACGAGCCGTCATCGGCGAACGATGCGTGCTCGGGCCAGATACCTGAGTCGATCACACCGACGACGACGTCCTCACCGACGTAGCCCGATCCCCAGGCGCCGCGACGATCGTCGAGCCCGAGGAACTCACCCGATGCGTCGGTCTGGAGCTGGCGCAGTTCGTTGGCGACGACCTTTGCGACATCAGGACGGCGCTCGATCGCGGCGACCTCGGTCTCGGTGAGATCGGCTTCGAAGCCGTTCAACACATAGGTGTAGTTGTCGCCCACGTCGTCGGCCTCGAGGCCTGCATCAGCGATGACGTCAGCTTGTCCGTCTTCGAGATGCTCGACGTATTCTTCGACGACCGGGTCGCTCGCGTCGAGCTTTTCACCTTCCTCGATCTTCGTCGCGGCGAGGCCGGGTTCGTCACCTTCGTAGGCGACAACCGGGTCCTCGGCGAGCAAGACGACGTACGACGATTCGGGCTCGGCCTGACGCGCCGACACATTCGCAGCGGACACGCCGACGACGCCGACCAGGCCTGGGAACGTGAGCAGCAACAAGGCACGACGGCCGAGTCGGGACGGGCGTCGACCACGGGATGATCGACGGGTGGGACGCGTCGGCGACGACGCCGTTCCACGGGGTGAGGACAGTTCTGACACTCGGTTCTCCAAAGGCTTCAGCTGCCCGCTGCCACCTGCTGTTGAGCAACGTACCGCGCACCGCCCCCACTGCGCCAGGCCCACTGAGCTGGGGTTTCGCACATTTCTTGTCGAGCGAGTGGAACGAACGGCCCGTTCGAGGTGACGAATGAAATGACAGTTCCTCTGACTCGAACACCCCGACTGACCAGCGTGCGAAGGTGGGTGCACGACCCTGATGCAGCTCCGGTCGCTCCGCCACCGATCGACCGGGTCGTCGAACTCCCCTGAGCCCCAACGCCTGTGACGATGATGGGGTCGGCCATGATGAGTCGATGACCTCTGACGTTGCCACCCGGCCCGCTGCTTTCGACAATCGAGTCACCCGCGACCTCGGTGTCGACATCCCGATCGTCCAGGCGCCGATGGGGTGGATCGCTCGTGCGGCGTTGGCGTCGGCGGTGTCGGCAACCGGGGCATGCGGAATCATCGAGACGTCATCGGGAGAGCTCGACGTCGTCAAAGAAGAGATCCGCAAGATGCGCGACTTCACGGACAAGCCGTTCGGGGTGAACATCGCTCAGGCGTTCGTGCGAGACCCTGCGATTGCCGACTTCGTCATCGATCAGGGCGTCAGATTCGTCACCACGTCTGCGGGCTCTCCCACGAAGTACACCGGGGTGCTCAAGCAGGCCGGGTTGACCGTCTACCACGTCGTGCCCACGCTGGCAGCTGCACTCAAGGCGGTGGATGCAGGCGTCGACGGGTTGGTGGTCGAAGGTGGTGAGGGTGGAGGGTTCAAGTCACCGACGCCCGTAGCGACAATGGTGCTGCTTCCCCTGATTCGTTCCAAGGTCGATGTGCCGATCATCGCCGCCGGCGGGATCACCGACGGCCCGACAATGGCGGCCGCGTTCGCTCTCGGCGCCGAGGGCGTCCAGATGGGAACCCGTATGGTTTCGGCAGCCGAGTCGCCGGTCCACCAGAACTGGAAGCAGGCGATCATCGACGCCCGCGAGACCGACACACTGTTCTTGAACCAGCGCCACTCCCCGGCACTTCGAGCCCTCCGAACGGACAAGACCGAGGCGCTCGTCGATGTCGAGCACAACGTGTTCGGTGACTTCGGCAACGCTGTGGACCTGTACTTCGGCGGCGACATGAACGCCGCTATCGCGTTGTCCGGGCAGGTTGCCGGCCGCATCGAGTCGATCGAGTCCGTTGCCGACATCGTCAACGGCACCGTCCGCGGTTTCGCCGATACCGTCGCTCGCCTCGCCGGCGACTGAACAGACGGGCGCCTCGCGAATCGGTGATGCAGGCCATACTGGCCACATGGTCCCCCGACTCGAGATCTCCGGCCTGCAGAAGCGATTCGGAGACACAGTCGCATTGGCTGACTGCAATCTGACCGTCGAACCCGGCCAGCTCGTCGGCTTCATCGGCCCGAACGGAGCCGGTAAGTCCACGACCATGCGGTCGATCATGCGACTCATCTCGATCGATGGCGGAGAGATCACCTGGGACGGTCACCGGCTTGCCGACGATGACCGCCGAAGGTTCGGATACATGCCTCAGGAACGCGGGCTGTACGGCAAGATGAAGCTGCAGGAGCAGGTTGCCTACTTCGGTCGTCTCGCCGGGCTCGACTCAGCCGATGCCGAACAGCGGGCCTCCGACCTGCTCGACACCGTGGGATTGTCGAGTCGTGTCGGCGACATGGTGCAGGATCTCTCGGTCGGCAACCAGCAGCGGGTACAACTGGCGGTGGCCCTCGTCCACCGCCCCGAACTCCTGGTGCTCGACGAGCCGTTCGCAGGACTCGACCCCATCGCCGTCGACGTGCTGCGCGAGGTGATCGTCGAACGGAGCGCTGCGGGCGTCGGCGTGTTGTTCTCCAGCCACCAACTCGACCTGGTGCAGGAGCTGTGTCGCGATGTCGTCGTGATCAACGACGGCAACACCATTGCGAGTGGCCGCGTCGACGATCTGCGCGCCTCGTCGGGCGACCGCCTACTGGAGGTGACCTGGAACGAATCGTCAGCGGCAACCGACACCTGGCGCCCAGCCGGTCAGGACACCTCGATCGAGCACGATCCGGCCGACGCCGATGACTCTGTCGTCACCCTCGGCCGGACCTTCCGCGTCGATGCCGGGTCCGACCCTGCGGAGCTCATGCGATCCGCAGGATCCGTCGGCACCGTCGCCACGTTCCGGTTCGAGCCTCCGTCGCTCGACGACGTCTTCGCCGAGATCGTCCGAGCGAATGGAGCCGACCGGTGATCCGCGAAGTCGCTCGCCGGGAGATCACGACCCGCGGACGGTCCAAGGCATACCGGTTCACGACCCTCGGGCTGATTGCCCTGATGGTCATCGCCATCGTTGCCGCTGCGGTCTCGCGCTCCGATGGCGACGACGTCACCACCACGATCGACGTCGGTGTCGTCGGGCCGCCGGACGCCGTCTCGTTGGACTCGGATGGTCTGGGCGGCATCGACTTCGTTGTCACGCCCCTCGCCGCCGACGACCTCGATCAAGCGGTGTCGGCGGGTGATGTCGACGTCGCCGTCGATCTCACCACCGATCAAGCGACGCTCGTCTGGGACTCCGCTGCCGACCCCTCTGTGGAGGCACTCTTGCTGGCCGCACTCGTGGGCGACCAACTCGATCAGCGTGCGGCAGAACTCGGCATCGACGACGACGCACTCGACACGCTGCTCGCTCCGCCGGATGTGGGGCAACGGTTCCTCGACCCCGAGAGCGACAGCGATTCGGCGCGCACCGGGGTCGCCATCTTCGGGGTGCTGTTGCTGTTCTTCACGATCCAGGTCTACGGCGCACAAATCGCACTCGTGGTCATCGAGGAAAAGGCGAACCGGATCGTCGAGATCCTGTTGGCCCTGGTGCGACCGCGCACCTTGCTGACCGGCAAGGTCATCGGTGTCGGCGTCCTGGCGGCACTGCAGGTGCTCATCGTCCTCGCAGGACTGGTCGGGGCACTGGCCGTGTCAGGCTTCTCCGATGTCCCCGTGTCGGCCTATCTCTCGCTGCCACTGATGTTCGTCACGTTCGTTCTCGGCTTCGGTCTGTACGGCGTGCTCTTTGCCATGGTCGGGTCGCTCGTGTCCCGCCAGGAAGACGCTCAGCAGGCGCTGCTCCCCGTCTACCTTCCGATCTTTGCGGGATACATCATCGCGTTGCAGGCCGCTGCCTCACCGGACTCACTGCTTGCGACGATCGGTGCGATCGTGCCGTTCACGTCGCCGTTCGTCCTGCCCGTACTGGTGGCGACCGGTTCCGTCTCGGTGATCTTCGTGATCGTCTCGATTCTGCTGCTCGTCGCGAGCACCATCGGCCTGCTGCTACTCGCTGGTCGCGTCTATGAGTTCACGCTGCTGCGGTCAGGGAGCCGGATCAAGCTCCTCGACGCACTCCGCCTGAACGTCGACTGACGACGCAGCGACGCTGTGGCCGCCGCGGCTCAGATGCGTTCGTGCGCTGCATCGTCGAAGAGCGGGGTGATTCCCTGCTCGGCGACATCGGCACGCAACTCATCGGCGGTCGGCGCCGACAGATCACCGGACGCTGCGTCGATGATCATCGGCAGCAGACGAGCATCACTGGTCGTGTTCAGGAACAATTGCTGATTCGACAGTACGAAGCGAACGGCTCGACCGATCGGCTCGGAGTCGGTCAACGGGTCGTACCAGCTGAAGCGTCCCGGACCGGACGTGGCACCGTCCGACCAGCGTCCGCGTGCGATCGCCTTGATCGTCTGCACAGCAACGCCGCGTTCGGCACACGTTGCGAGCAGCGTCTCGACGTCGGTGCGGTATGCCGGGTCGTCGAGCAGGATGAAGTTGATCGGCAGCAGAATCGACGCGAAGTCGAACCGTTCGAGACTGCGCTGGTGCATGCCAGCAATGCGCAGACCGTGTCCGGTCACACCGATGTGGGAGACCAGCCCTTCGTCACGTGCCTGAGCGAGCGCTGCGACCGCTCCCCCGGCGCCGTGCGCGGTGGCCCACTCATCTTCTTCGACGAGATTGTGGAGTTGCACGAGGTCGATGTGATCGACGCCCATCCGCTCGAGCGAGGTCTCCAGTTGGGTGCGCGCGGCGGCTCCATTGCGCTCACCGGTCTTGGTCGCGAGGAACACCTCGCTGCGATGATCGGCCAGCCAGGGCCGCAGCCGATCCTCCGACGAACCGTACGAGGCAGCGGTATCGATGTGGTTGATGCCCCACCCACCCACCGAAGCCATCGTGGCGTCGGCGCGCTCCTGGCTCATGCCACCGAGCGCAGCCGCACCGAAGATGACGCGAGTGGACTCATGGCCGGTCGAGCCGAACGGTGCTGTCGGAAGCGAGGTCATTGACCGAACGTAGCCCACTCATATGGAAAATCCGGGCCCGAGTCGATGCGGAAGTAAGAACCTGACGCCGCGCTTCACTTCAACACGCAAGCGTCCAGTCGACGGACACTGCTCGCAGCATGTCTTGTCGTCTTGCTCACGGCGTGCTCCGACTCATCGACGACAGAAAGCAACGTTCCTGGCGGGAACGTTTCGGACGACGGTCTCGCACGCACCCGACGGATCGCATGTGCTCGTCAGCAGGCAAGACGGTCCGGTCCGCATCTTCGCCCTCTGACCCCGCTCCCGACACCTGAGCAACTGGGCTCGGTAGCCTCCTCGGTCATGGCGCACGAGTTCATCTACCAGGCCTACAAGTTGAAGCGGGTCTACCCGCCCGACAAGACGGTCCTGGAGAACATCTCGCTCTCGTTCTACCCGGGCGCCAAGATCGGGGTGCTCGGCAACAACGGCGCCGGTAAGTCATCGCTGCTCAAGATCATGGCCGGCCTCGATGACGGCTTTCAGGGAGAGGCGCGGCTCACCGCCGGCCACACCGTCGGCTACCTGGCACAAGAACCTCAACTCGATCCCGACAAGGACGTGCGGGGCAACGTGATGGATGGCGTCGCCGAGGTGCAGTCGATCATCGACGACTACAACGCAGTCATGGCCAAATGGGCCGACCCCGACGCCGACTACGACAAGATCGGCAAGCAACAGGCCGTCCTCGAAGACAAGATCGCCGCTGCGGACGCCTGGAGTCTCGACCGCAACGTCGAGATCGCCATGGACGCTTTGCGCTGCCCACCTGACGACGCCGACGTGACCGTGCTCTCCGGCGGCGAGCGTCGCCGCGTGGCCCTGTGTCGCCTCCTCCTGTCTCGGCCGGACCTGTTGTTGCTCGACGAGCCGACCAACCACCTCGACGCCGAGTCGGTCGACTGGCTCGAACGGTTCCTCGGCGAGTACGCCGGAACCGTCGTCGCGATCACTCACGACCGCTACTTCCTCGACAACGTCGCCCAGTGGATCCTCGAACTCGACCGCGGTCGCGGCATCCCGTTCGAAGGCAACTACTCGAGCTGGCTCGAGCAGAAGCACGATCGACTCGTCGCCGAAGAACGGGGCAACGAAGTCCGCCAGCGCACACTCGCCCGCGAGCTCGAATGGGTCCGGATGGGCCAAAAGGGCCGACGGGCCAAGGGCAAGGCCCGTTTGTCCGCATACGAGAAGCTCCACGCCGAAGCCAAGGCCGCCGAGACCCAGGACTCGAAGTTGCAGATCACGATCCCCGCGGGCCGCCGACTCGGCGACCAGGTCATCGAGGTCGAGAACCTCAGCAAGGGCTTCGGCGATCGGCTGCTGATCGACGACCTCTCGTTCTCCCTGCCACCTGCCGGTATCGTCGGCATCATTGGCCCCAACGGTGCGGGTAAGTCGACGCTGTTCAAGATGCTCGCAGGACGCGAAGAACCGGACTCCGGGTCGATCAAGATCGGCGACACCGTCGATCTCAGCTACGTCGATCAGGATCGCGACGACCTGGACGCCGACGCAACGGTCTACGACGAGATCACCGGCGGAGGCGAAGTGCTCGAAGTCGGCGGCCGCGAGATCCACGGCCGGGCCTACGTCTCCAGCTTCAACTTCAAGGGCACCGACCACGGCAAGCGCGTCGGCGATCTCTCTGGTGGGGAACGCAACCGGGTCCACCTCGCCAAGCTGCTGAAGTCCGGTGGCAACGTTCTGCTCCTCGACGAACCGACCAACGACCTCGATGTCGATACGCTCCGCGCGCTCGAGACCGGCCTCGATTCGTTCCCCGGCTGCGCCGTGGTCATCTCCCACGACCGGTGGTTCCTCGACCGGATCGCCACCCACGTGCTCGCCTTCGAAGGTGACAGTCAGGTGCGCTGGTTCGAAGGCAACTTCTCCGAGTACGAGGAGCGCCGCAAGCAGGAACTCGGTGGCGCGGCCGACACGCCGACGCGCATCAAGTACAAGAAGCTCAGCTGACGCTGATGCCACCGGACGACAGCGCCGAGCAGGACACGTCGTCCGGCTCGGAGACCGACAGTCAACTCGCGACGCGTCTCGCCGTGGAAGCCGGCGAGGTCCTCGTTGGGCTGCGTGCCGAGATGTTCGCCGCAGGTGCCTCGATCTGGGACGTGCGCGATGCAGGTGACGCAGCCGCGCAACGGTTCCTCGCCGGCGAACTCCTCGCTCATCGCCCCGAAGACGCCGTGCTGTCCGAGGAGGGCCTCGAAGACCCCCGTCGCTACGACGCAGACCGGGTCTGGATCATCGACCCGCTCGACGGCACCCGCGAGTACGGCGAGCCCGGCCGCCATGACTGGGCAGTACACGTCGCGCTCTGGGAACAGGACCACTTCGGCGCGGCGGCGGTGAGCCTCCCCGCAGTCGACATGGTGTTCTCGACCGATCCGCCGGCGTCGGTCCCGACGACGGATCGGGACCGTCCACGCTTGGTCACCTCACGCAGTCGAGCCCCTTACGCCGCGGTGCTCGTGGCCGAGGCTCTGGGGTGCGACGCTGTCCGCCTCGGATCGGCGGGCGCGAAAGCCATGGCCGTCGTGCTCGGAGAGGCCGACATCTACGTTCACGACGGCGGGATGTATCAGTGGGACTCGGCTGCTCCCGCGGCTGTCGCGATGGCGGCGGGCCTGCACGCCAGTCGCATCGACGGCTCGCCCCTCCTCTACAACGAACGGGACCCGTGGCTTCCGGACTTCTTCGTCTGCCTGCCGGAACTCGCCGAACCGGTGCTGACTGCGATCTGGGGCGAACAACGTGACCGCTGATCTGGCCGACAGCGGCGAGACGAGCACGATCCGCTGGGCCATCGATGGACCCGTGGCAACGGTCTGGCTACACCGCCCGCACCGACACAACGCCTGGACCGGCCGCATGCACGCCGATTACCGCAGCGTCATGGCCGATCTCGAACATCGTCCCGCACTGCGCGCCGTCGTCGTCACCGGTACGCCACCGGCCTTCTGCGTCGGCGGTGACTCAGACGCGCTGGCTGCCCACGTCGACAAGGGTGGCTACGACACCGGCTTGCCCGCTGATGTCGCCGAGCCCGGTGGTGGCGATCGCCTCGACGCCGACTTCGCGTGGCAACTCGGTTATCGCCTGCCCATCATCGCAGCCGTCAACGGCGCCTGCGCTGGAGTCGGCTTGGCGCTCGTGTTGTTCTGCGATCTGCGCTTCGGTGCAGCCGCTGCCAAACTGACCACCGCTGCTCCCAAGCTCGGCCTACCCGCGGAGTACGCAATGACGTGGACACTGCCACGTCTCGTCGGGGTCACCCGGGCCAACGATTTGCTTCTGTCGGGCCGCGTCGTCACCGCTGCCGACACCGCCGACTGGGGCCTGTGGAACGGCGTCGAGACCGACGGGGCGGCGACGCTCGACGCAGCACAGCAGTACGCCCGCGATCTCGCTGCGTCGACCGGCCCGCTCGCGCTCGCAGCGACCAAACGTCAGATCGCCGACGACCTCCTGCGACACGACCCCGCGCAGTCGGTCACCGACTCGATCCGCCTCCTCGACGTGGCCATGGGCACCGACGAGTACGCCGAGGGCATCGCTGCGCTGCGCTCCAGGCGACCCCCGAACTTCTAGTCGCCGAACTTCTCGTCTGCCGGGTCCGCCAGTCCCAGTCGGTTGACCGCGTAGGTCACGACCATCACCTCGAGTTCGGCCAGCATTGCCTCGCGTTCCACACCGTCGGGCGGACACATGACCAACGTGTGGCGCACGGTCTCGATCGCCAACTCGAGTGCAATGCGGCGGCGCTCGGTCGGAGCATGGGCACCGAGCGCGACCAGGCGTTCGTCGAATGCGTCGACCATCGCTCGACGCACCGCTTGGCCGGGCGAGCCGGGCACGTCGGGTCGGACCTCCTGCGTCAGCCGGTAGTAGCCCCGATGGTCGAGTTGCAGCTCGGCGGCGACCCGCACGACCGACCCGATCATCGCCGGAACATCGTCGAGGGTCTCGGTGGCGACGAGGATCGGAGCGAATCGTTCGATCGCTGCTGCGCGGTACCGCTCGGCGAGGGCGTCGCCGATCGCATGCTTGTCCGGGAAGAAGCGGTACAGCGCACCGACCGACACGCCGGCACGCTCGGCAATCGCCGTCGTGGTCGCCATCGCCGATCCCCGCTCGGCGATTTCGATGTCAGCTGCAGCCAGAATGCTCGCGACCGTGTCCCGCGACCGTTGCTGACGCGGTTCGGCTCGCGGCGGAGCGGAAACCGGTGCAGCGCCCGTGGAGTCGGTCAACTTGTCGAGACCGTGCCGTTGGCCGGGTTGCGGACGCAGTCGACCACGGTGTCGTTGCCGACCCAGGCACCCGCCAGGCACTGCCCGAGCACGGCGTGCCCCCCGGCGTTCGGATGCCATGATTCCTGACAGGTCTGGAACCAGTCCTCGCACACGCCCTGGATGCGTGCGATGTCGAGCTTGTTCGTGTTGCCAATGCTCGTCAGCGGCACGCCGGTCGGGCCACCGCCTGACTTGTCCTGCAGGCGGACCGGTGTGGCGAGGACCCCACTCGGGCTGTTCGAGTTCTCGCAGAGCCGGGCACCGTCGAATGCCCGCTGCACGTTCAGATAGACGAGATCGCCCGTCGGGAACTCCGCAGCCAGCGTGGAGTGGACCCCGGAGACGAGGTTGCCCAGTCCCTGAGAAAAGCTGTGTGCCGGGCCGAGGCTCGCCCGGTGGGCCGGACAGCCGCCCGCATAGCGCTCCCGTGCGAGGTGACGGAACTTGTCGCGCGTGTCGGTCCGGCGGCGCTCCTTGTAGAACTTGTCGTCGTAGTCGAGGGGCAGCGGGTTCGTGTAGTCCTGGAACACGACTCGATGTTCGCCGTCGGCATCGATCTCGGCGAGAACGTTCAGGATCTCCCGAGCAGCGGCGAGGGTTTCGGCCTGGCCGGCGGCCAGTTCGGCCGCTGTTGCAAGATCGTTTGCCGTGCAGGCATCCTGACTGACGGTCTGGCCGGTGATCCAGTTGATCAACGGCACCCAGAACTCCCACCAGCCGATGTAGGCGTCAGCGATGAAGCGGCCGGCACACTCGGCTGCAGCGTTGCCGAACGTGAAGCTCGAGTTGTTCGATCCGAGTCCGATGAGGACCAGGTCGATGTCGTGTGTCTGGGCGACGGTCCGCAGTTGCTGGATCTGGGCGTCGACGGCCCGACCGCTCGCCCGGTCGATCGAGCGATTCGCCATGTCGTGCGGTTGCCCACCCGAACACGCGAGGTTGAACCGAGTCGAGATGCCCGGCAGCGCGGCGACCTCGATCGAGGCGTTGGCCGATCGATGACAGAAGAAGGCGTTGCTGTTCGCCGCAGACCAGCCGGGAAAGCCTTGCGCCAGACCGTTGAGGTCGACCACGGCCTCGTACGCCCCTGCGCCTTCACCGCTGATGAAACTGTCGCCCATCGCAACCGCAGCAGTCGGAAGTTGCACGACCGGAGCGGGTGCCGGTTGCACCGGTGCTGGCGCTGCAGGAGCGGGTGCAACCGGTGCTGGTGCGGGACGTGCTGCGACGGTGACGGCCGGCAGGCTGACAGCAGTGACGAGCGCGACGCCGAGCACGGCCCGACGCATCACTGAACGGTGTGACGACATGAGATCCCCTGTGTGGTGACACCGACGCATCACCCTGCTGATGCAGGCCCCAGAACGCGAAGGATGCTTCGCATTCTGCTCTCGTCAGGTCGCCGTGTCAACAGCCAGCACGCGCCGACCGTCAGATCCTCAACGCGTCGATGACTGCTCGAGGCGCCTGCACCAACTCGATCAGGACTCCTTCTCCAGACCGCGGTGCCACGTCGTTGCCCTTCGGGTGCATGAAGCACACCTCGTGACCCGACGCGCCGGTCCGGATCCCGCCCGGCGTGAACCGCATCCCCTGCTCGGTGAGCCAGTCGACGGCCGCGGCAAGATCGTCGATCCAGAGGCCGACATGGTTGAGCGTCGGCACGTGGACCTTGGGAGATACTTCCGGGTCGAGCGGCTGCATCAGGTCGATCTCGACCGCATGCGGACCCGTGCCGAGTTGCAGGATGTCTTCGTTGACGTTCTCCGATTCGCTGACGTAGTCGCCCACCTTGGCCACACCGAGCAGGTCGGTCCAGAGACCCGACAGGACGGACTTGTCGAGGCCGCCGATGGCGATCTGCTGGATTCCCAGCACGTTGAAGGGACGAGTGCCGGGACGTTCTGCCATGTGACGATGTTCGCAGCTCCGTCGTCCCTGACGGCAATCAGCGGAAGCGCCGTGTCGCCTGGCTCACGATTGTCACCACCTCCGCAGCGTCGATCGCTGCGGCATCCGGCATCATTGTCAGATGCCGATGTCTGCCGACGCTGCTCCCTCCTCCGGGCCGTCCTCTGCTCCTGCTCGAACGGGCAGCGGTTCCGCCCCGAATCTCGCCCAGGACGACGATCGCTCGTGGGCTGCCTTCACCGCTGATGGGCCGTGGCAGCTGCGTCGCCCAGAAATCCGCTGGGCCGGGTTGGCCGCAACGCTGCGTGCTGCGGCACAGGCCGAAGTACCCGTATTGACCAGGCCGTCGAAATTGCCACCCGGGGCGCGCGTCCTCACGGTGTCCGGGCGCCTCGGTCGTGCGGTGCTGCCGTGGCTCGCGAACAAGAAGCGCGGCGCGTACGACACGCCCGAAGCCAGTCGTGCCGTGATCTCGCGCCGGCTCCGCGAGGCCGCTGAACATCTCGGTCCGACCTACATCAAGCTGGGCCAGATCATCTCCTCGGGCGAGGGCCTGTTCCCGTCCGAACTCGTCGAGGAGTTCAAGAAGTGTCGTGATCAGGTGACACCCGAGCCGTTCGAGGTCGTGCGGAGAACGGTCGAAGAGGACCTCGGAGCCCGACTCGAGGACGTGTTCTCCTCCTTCGACGAAACTGCGCTGGCGGCAGCATCGATCGCGCAGGTCCACGCCGCGACGCTGCTCACCGGCGAGAACGTCGTCGTCAAAGTGCAACGTGCTGCGGTGTCGCAGTTCGTGCGCAAGGACCTGCGCGTGATGGCCTGGCTCGCCCCACACCTCGTCGGACGCATTCCGGTGACCGCACTCGCGAACCCACCGTCGCTCGTCGAACTGTTCGCCGAGACGATCGTCGAAGAACTCGACTTCCGGATGGAGGCGGCGAACATGCTCGATGTCGCCGCGATGCTCCACGACCTCCAGCAGGATCGCTACGTCGTCCCCCGCCCGCATCCCGCACTCGTCACCCGCCGCGTCCTGGTGATGGAGCGGGTGTACGGCTTCAACTTCGACGACGTCGCAGGCATGCAGGACGCCGGCATCGACACCGAAGAAGTGGTGCGCACGGCGATGATCGCCTTCATGGAGGGCGCTGTCGTCGAAGGCATCTTCCACGGCGACCTGCACGGCGGCAATCTCTTCGTACTCGACGATGGCCGAACCGCGCTGCTCGACTACGGCATCGTAGGCCGTCTCTCCAGCGAGCGACGCAACGCGTTCCTGCGGCTGATGCTCGGCGCGACCACGAACGACGTCAAGGGACAGATGGCAGCCCTGCGCGACCTCGGGGCGCTCCCGATGGACACCGATCTCGACGCCGTGATCAGCGACCTCCGCCTCGACCAGGACGTCATCGATCCGACCACGCTGACCGGCGAAGAGATGATCACCGAAGTACAGCGGGTCGTGAAAGCGCTGCTCGGCTACGGCGCCAAGTTGCCCAAGGAACTCATGTTGTACGTCAAGAACCTCGTGTTCCTCGACGGAGCAATCGCTCGATTGGCGCCCGAGTTGGACCTACTCGCAGAAGTGGCGCACATCTCGATGCTCTTCGCGCAGAAGCACGGCGAACGCCTCGGACGCGAACTCGGCGTCGACCCGACCGCTGTCGAATTCGATCTCGACGGCGTCAAGGCGAGCATGGGCCTCGACGCCAGTGTCAACTCGGTGACGTACAAGGAGCTCCAGGAGCGCCGAGCCCTCATTCAGAAGCGGATGCAAGACCACGTCGAGTCGACCCGCTGAGTCGTCGCGAGCGATAACGTCGCCTGCCGTGCGCCTGGTCCTTGCCCGCTGTTCCGTCGACTACGCCGGCAAACTCGCTGCGCACCTTCCCGAGGCGAACCGGCTGATCATGGTCAAGGCCGATGGATGCGTTGCGATTCATGCCGACGGTGGCGCCTACAAGCCACTCAACTGGATGAACGCGCCGAACACCGTCGTGGAGGAGCTCGGTGGCGCCGACTCACCGGGTGACGGCGGGCACCGCTGGATCGTCACGAACCCCAAGAAGGAGACGCTGACCATCACGCTGCACGAGGTGATGAGCGACACCGAGCACGAGTTGGGCACGGACCCTGGCCTCCAGAAGGACGGCGTCGAGGCGCACCTCCAGGAACTGTTGGCCGCCTCACCCGCCGCCATCGAAGACGGTCTGACACTTGTCCGGCGCGAATACCCGACGGCGATCGGCCCGATCGATCTGGTCTGTCGTGACGATGCCGACACCGTGGTGGCCGTCGAGGTGAAGCGTCGCGGTGACATCGACGGCGTCGAGCAACTCACCCGGTACATCGAGCGCCTCAAGCTTGACTCATCGCTCGGCGACATCCGCGGCGTCTTCGTCGCGCAGGTCGTCAAGCCGCAGGCCAAGGTGTTGGCCGAGTCACGAGGGTTCAGTTGGGTCGAAGTCGACTACGACGAACTGCGTGGCATGAAGCCGGACGAACTCCGCCTGTTCTGACCCTGCCGGTCAGCATCGATCACCATCCGGCAAGTCGTCAACACCCGTTCAGTTCCGTTCAATTCCCTGCAGCACCCTTCAGCACCCGGCGCTCGGCCAGTTCTGGGCAGCCACCACGCCGTACACGACGCCGTCGTCGACGAAGGCACTGTCGGCGGCTGCAGTTTCGAAGGCCTCGCCCACTTCGAGCTCAGGCAGAATCGTGCAGCCCTCGGCATCGGCGAGCGCAATCGATGCAGTGTCAGGCCAGTCGACCAGTGGGGTGTCGGGGTTGTCGAAGTCGTCGACCGGGCCGACGGCGATCGCTCTGAACCGGTAGGTGTCGGGCACCAGGAACTTCGTCGAGCCGAGTTCTGCGCCGACCAATCTTGCCAACGCTGTCGGACTGTCAGGGGCTGTGCCTTCGTCAATCGACGTACGGACCATGTCGATGCCAGTGGGTGTCAACTGGTTGGCCCAGACATCGATCACGAGCTCGCCGTCGACCGCCGCAGACGCAGGAACGCCGAAGATCACCTGGCCGTCGACCGTGATGAGCAGTTCCGGTACGTCGGCGAACGCCACGTCGGCAACCGCGTTGGTGTGGTCACCGGGAACCAGCAGCAGGACATCGGTGCCGGCCTGGGCAGTGGGAGGCGTGTCGGCCGATTCCTCGTCGCCCGAGCTACAGCTGCCGAGCCCGGCGGTGATGACCATGACGAGGCCGGTCGCTGCGATCGTGCTCCTGGGTGCCCGCATGTCGGCGAGACTATGCGGCCGTACCGCTTCGATGCCGGCGGCTGCGCTACCGTCTGCGCCATGAGCCAGGAAGTACGCGGAATCATTGCCAAGGCACAGGGCGAGCCTGTCTCGGTGGAGACGATCATCATCCCCGACCCCGGTCCGGGTGAGGCGGTCGTCGCCATCCAGGCGTGCGGTGTCTGCCATACCGACTTGCACTATCGCGAAGGCGGCATCAACGACGAGTTTCCGTTTCTGCTCGGCCACGAAGCTGCCGGGGTCGTGGAGTCCGTCGGTGAAGGCGTCACCAACGTCGTTCCCGGCGACTACGTCATTCTCAACTGGCGTGCGGTGTGTGGCACCTGCCGAGCATGCAAGCGCGGTGAGGCTCAGTACTGTTTCGACACGCACAATGCCACGCAGAAGATGACGCTGGCCGATGGCACCGAGCTGTCTCCCGCACTCGGTATCGGAGCATTCTGCGACAAGACCCTCGTGCACTCCGGCCAGTGCACCAAGGTCGACCCTGAGGCCCCTGCCACGGTCGCAGGTCTGCTCGGCTGTGGCGTGATGGCCGGCATCGGTGCTGCGATCAACACCGGCGAGGTCACTCGCGGCCAGAGCGTTGCCGTGTTCGGCTGCGGCGGTGTCGGCGATGCAGCGATTGTCGGTTCGAAGCTGGCCGGAGCATCGACGATCATCGCAATCGACATCGACGACCGCAAGCTCGAGTGGGCCCAGCAGTTCGGCGCGACACATGTGTGCAACTCGAAGAACACCGACCCGGTCGAGTTCATCCGATCGGTCACGGACGGCCACGGTGCCGACGTCTGTATCGAAGCCATCGGCCATCCTGAGGTCTTCAAGCAATGCTTCGAGGCACGCGATCTCGCCGGCACCGTCGTGCTCGTCGGCGTGCCGAACCCAGAGATGACTGTCGAGTTGCCGTTCATCGAGATCTTCGGCCGGGGCGGCTCACTCAAGTCGTCGTGGTACGGCGACTGCCTGCCCGAACGCGACTTCCCGATGTTGATCGACCTCTACCTCCAGGGTCGTCTCGATCTCGGCGGCTTCGTGTCCGAGACGATCGGGCTCGATGACGTCGAAGCGGCCTTCCACAAGATGGAAGCCGGCGACGTACTCCGTTCCGTCGTCGTGCTGTGAGGAGCCGGTCATGAGCATCGAACTGGTCACGACCGAAGGAATCTTCGCCCTCGGTGGCGGCGAATGGGAGGTGGAGAACAACATCTGGCTCGTCGGCGACGACAAGGAAGTACTGATCTTCGATGCCGCCCATGATCATCAACCGATCGTCGAGGCCGTCAACGGCCGAAGGGTCAAAGGCATCGTCCTCACACACGGCCACAACGACCACATCAATGCCGCAGTAGCGCTCCGCGATGCCGTCGACGCACCGATCCTGCTGCACGAGTTCGATCGCTTCCTGTGGGACGTCGTCTACCCGGACCACGACTTCGATGGTCCGCTCGAACCCGGCCGGACCCTGACCGTGAGTGGACACGAACTCGGCATCTTGCACACGCCTGGACACTCCCCCGGATGCTGCTGCTTCCACGATGTGGCAACCGGCGCAGTGATGAGCGGCGACACGCTGTTTTGCGGCGGACCCGGCGCCACCGGGCGGGTGTATTCCGACGAGGCGACGATCCTGGCGACGCTGCGTGACGTGCTGCTCGAACTTCCCGACCACACGGTCGTGCACACCGGTCACGGTGAGACGACCACCATCGGCGCCGAACGAGACGGCGTCCTGTCGCGCGCTGCTGAGCTCGGGCTGTGACCTGAGCCATGCCGGCGCGCGTCGTCGAAGGTGTTGTCCAGCACTACGCCTGGGGCGATCCGTCGTTCATCCCGAAGCTGCTCGGCCTGCCGGGCCGGGGCGAGCCGTGGGCTGAACTCTGGCTGGGCACCCACCCCAACGGACCGACTGCATTGGACGACGGCACCCCACTCCTCGACCTCACCGGGCCCCTCCCGTACCTGCTCAAGGTGCTGTCGGCCGCCGAGCCGTTGTCGCTCCAAGCCCATCCGTCCACGGACCAAGCCGTCGACGGCTTCGCTCGGGGCGTGTTCGCCGACGATCAAGCCAAGCCCGAACTGCTCGTTGCGCTGACCGAGTTCGAGGCGTTGTGCGGGTTCCGACCGTACGGCTCGACCATCGACTACCTGCGCCGAATCGACGCCACCCAGTTCGCCGACTTCGTCCAAGAGCACGGCGAGGATTCCCTCGCGCACCTGATGCGGGGCGAGTTTGGATCCGGACCGACCATTGACGCCCTGAGCGATTCGGACAGCGCCCAGGGCCGTTGGGCTCATCAGCTCGGCACCACGTACGGGTTCGACGACCCGAGCGTCGCAGCGACGCTCCTGATGAACCACGTGATCCTCGAGCCGGGCCAGGCACTCCACCTCACCGCAGGAAACCTGCACTGCTACCTGCGCGGTTCGGGTATCGAATTGATGAGGGCCAGCGACAACGTCGTGCGCGGCGGACTCACGGTCAAAGACGTCGACATCGATCTCCTGCTCGACGTGGTTGACGTCGCACCCTTGCGCGACCCGATCATGCGCACCGAGGACAGCCGCTATCCGCTGCCCGAGGCGGGGGTCCAGCTCGTCCATCTCGCACCTGGCGACAGCCACACTGCAGTCGGACACGAACTCACGATCTCGCTCGACGGGACGACGCTGTACCTCTCCCCTGGCACCCAGGTCTACGCCGACAGCGACACCTACGTGGTCACCCCGCTGTAGCAGCTACTTCTTGCGGATCTCGACGATCTTTTCGTTGGCGTTGTTGGCGTCGTCACCCTGTTCTTCGAGGAGCTTGGCGCGATCCTTCTCGGCCTCGCGTGCGGCTTTCTTCAAGTCGGCACGGTCGAGGGCTGCGTCGATGCCGTGCTCGTTGATGAACTCAGCCCACTCGACCAGTTGATCGACCATTTCGTCTTCGGGCACGACGGCAACGTTCTGGCCCTTGATGAAGAGATGACCGCGCTTGTTGCCGGCAGCGATTCCGATGTCGGCGTCCCGCGCCTCGCCCGGCCCGTTGACGACACAACCCATCACCGCGACCTGCAACGGGAGTTTGCGATCGCCGAAGGCCTCCATGGCCTCATTGGCGACCTTGATGACGTCGACCTCGGCGCGGCCACACGATGGGCACGCAATCAGATCGATGTTCTTGCGTTCACGCAGACCGAGTGCTTCGAGGAGCTGTCGGCCGGCCTTGGCCTCCTCAACCGGATCCGCGGTCAGCGAGTAGCGGATCGTGTCGCCGATGCCCTCCAACAGAAGCGTGGCGATGCCCGCAGTCGCCTTCAGGAGACCTGCGGGAGGTGGTCCGGCCTCGGTGACACCGAGGTGCAACGGATGGTCGGTGACTTCGCTGAGCGCCCGGTAGGCGTCGACCATGAGGGGCACGCTCGACGCCTTCACCGAGATCTTGATCAGATCGAAGCCGACCTCGCCGAAGTACGCCATCTCGGTCTGAGCCGACTCGACCATTGCTTCGGCAGTTGCACCGCCGTATTTCTCATAGAGCTTGGGGTCGAGCGAGCCGGCGTTCACGCCGATCCGGATCGGGATCTGACGGTCCTTCGCTTCTGATGCAACCGCTTTGATGTGCTCGGGTTTGCGGATGTTGCCCGGGTTGAGCCGCAGCCCGTGGACACCGGCTTCCATCGCTGCCATGGCCATCTTGTACTGGTGGTGGATGTCGGCGATGATCGGAACTGGCGACCGCGGCACGATCTGCGCAAGCCCTTCGGCCGCCTCGATCTCGTTGCATGTACAGCGCACGATGTCGGCACCCGCAGCAGCCAGGGCGTAGATCTGTTGCAGGGTCCCCTCGACGTCAGCGGTCTTGGTGATCGTCATCGATTGGATCGTGACCGGCGCATCACCGCCGACCTTGACGTCACCGACACTGATCTGCCGAGTCACCCTCCGAGGAACAGAACTGGTCACCTGCATACGATAAGAATACGGCGTCGATCTGCCGGACCTCGCAGCAGCTACCTCGAAGTCATGAAGTCCCTGACAGCGACGGGAGCGAAGCGACCTTGGAGCGCTGAACTCGTGCCGTGTCAGGCAACCGACCGGCACTTCGGGGACGCGGTTGCTGGGTTCTTGCCCGCGCGCTATGAGACAGGTCTGACGAAGAATATCGCCGGTTCTCGGACGGGGTGTTCGGGTGCACCGCTGAACATTTCCGAGCGGGTGTAGCACGTTGTGCTACGATGTCGAGATGAGTCAAGTCGTGACCCAACGAGAACTCAGGAACGGCAGTGGCGAGATCATGCGCCGTCTCGATGAGGGCGAGTCCTTCGTCGTGACGCGCAACGGCGTACCCGTCGGTGAACTCACTCCGCTTCGGCGTTTGCGCTTTGTGACAGCCGACTCCATCGCACAGATCTTCCAGGCCGCTCCGGCCATCGATGGCGCACAGTTCCGACGAGACCTCGACGCAGTCGCCGATCAGAGCATCGAACCGCGTGCCTGACCAGCGCGTGGCTCGCGGTGTGCTCGACACGTCCGTAGTCATCGACCTCGACAGCATCGACGTCAGCGTGCTGCCGGCCGAGGTTGCCGTGACGGCGTTGACCATGGCCGAACTCGCGGCGGGTCCTCACGCTGCCGCCGACCCAACAGAGCGAGCCCGTCGCCAGGATCGACTACAGCGAACCGAAGCAGCATTCTCTCCATTGCCCTTTGATGCCGACGCAGCGCGGGCCTACGGCCGCATCTACGCCGCCGTGGCTGCGGCCGGCCGCAAAGCGCGAGGCGCACGAGCGGTCGACCTCATGATCGCAGCAGTCGCGTGCTCAGTCGAACTCCCGCTCTACACGAGGAACCCCAAAGATTTCGCAGCTCTCGACGGCCTGGTCGAAATCGTCGCCGTTTGACGTCCGCTCGTGATCCCTCTTGCGATCAGACTCGTCGACCTGCACTGGAACGGCACGTCGGTGTGCGGGTGGCCGCTCAGGAATGTCTCGAACTCGCGCCGAGGTGCTCCAGCAGCTTGCGTGCGTTCGTTGCAACGGATTTGCGCTCGTCTCGAGCGAGGCGTCGAGCGTGAGGGAGCAGCCATTCCGCCAGGCCGTTGTCGGCATCGGCCCATCGGCCCAGCACCTTCATCGAGTTGTTCAGCACGATCCAGTCGGAGTGCTCCGCAAGATTCTCCTGCATGATCTCAACCGCACGGGAGCGCTGCTGGGGCGACAACAGATCCGCCATCAGGTCGAACAACAACGCGAGCGTCCACTGCGTCGACGCCTGGTCGATCGCCGCGACATCGGACTGCAGGCCGTCGACGAAACCCATCGTCCAATCCGGATGTTCGGTCGCAACCCGCTTCATGGCGCTCGACACTCGGAGTCGGACGACTTCGTCATCACTGAAGTAGCACCGGTACAAGTCGTCGAGTCGAGATCGATCCGCGAGTACTGCATCAACCACTTCGAGAGTTCGCCCGAGCGAGTTCGGGTGTCCACCGGACAGCATCGATTCGAACTCCTCCACCCCACCAGCATCTCACGGGTTCGAGCATCCGCCGACGACCGGCGAGCGGCTACCTCGCGACAGAGTACCGCGATCTCGGATGGCGCATATCAACAACCAAGGGGGACGGCAGCACCTGCTCAGGAACGAAGCCTCTTTGTGTCAAGGGCAAGTTTCGGAGGGTGGTCAGGGCGCGTCGAAGGCGACCCTCTTGATAGGTGTGACTGAGGGTCGTAGCGTTGGGTGTCGGGTTCGGGAGTGACTTGTCCGAAGAGCCGGCTGTTCAGGATGCAGAGCCGGTCACGCTGGAGTCAGAGTCGTTCCTGG